>Ga0156231_1006_pt1 | contig 102404 bp, 87 predicted proteins | sample RifCSPlowO2_12_FD_107878 | JGI IMG/M metagenome (GOLD analysis project Ga0156231, IMG submission 107878) | Burkholderiales bacterium RIFCSPLOWO2_12_FULL_64_99
GTTGAAGGCCATGGTGCTCACCCCACTGTAAGAAGACTCCAGATTAGTGAGTCACAAACTCATGGGGTGAGCCTCGCTGAGGCAGGTTTCTAATCAGGATGCGTTTTGAGACTATGTTTGGCTTTTCGCCAAAGCTTGAAAGTCCAGTTTTGAAACTATGTTTGGAATTTTGAGACTATGTTATGCAAATCCTTCCTCCCGCCCCATGTTCCAGCGCCTCACCATCCCCGTCACCCCGTTCGAACAAAACTGTTCCCTCGTCTGGTGCGATGAAACGAACGAGGCCGCGCTGATCGACCCGGGCGGCGACCTGGGCAAGCTGCTCGAAGCGGTGGAAGAACGCGGCCTGACCCTCAAGGCCCTGTGGCTCACGCACGCGCACATCGACCACGCGGGCGGCACCGGCACGCTGGCGCGCGAGCTGGACCTGCCCATCATCGGCCCGCACACGGGCGACCAGTTCTGGATCGACGGGCTGCCCAAGCAGAGCCAGATGTTCGGCTTCCCGCAGGCCGAGTTGTTCACGCCCACCCGCTGGCTGCACGATGGCGACGAGGTCAGCATTGGCCAGCACACGCTCCAGGTGCTGCACTGCCCCGGCCACACCCCCGGCCACGTCGTCTTCTTCCACGAGGGCACGCGCCACGCCTTCGTGGGCGATGTGCTGTTTGCCGGCAGCATCGGCCGCACCGACTTCCCCCAAGGCAACCACGCCGACCTGATCAACGCGATCAAGACCAAGCTGCTGCCGCTGGGCGATGACGTGACCTTCACCCCCGGCCACGGCCCCGAAAGCACCTTCGGCGAAGAGCGGCGCTACAACCCCTTCCTGCAGGCGCGCTGAGCGCCCGCACGGGCTGGCGCGCCTGCACGCGCCCCGCTCACGCCAGCGGCGACGGCCCCGCCCAGCAGCCGCTCATCAGGCCCTCCGGCTTGGTGGCGGCCATGACCTGGGCACTGGCCGCCCAGGTGTCCACTTGCACGCTCAGGCCGGCGTACACGCCGTAGCCTGCGCCCGCGCAGATCTCGCCGTGGGCGCACAGGCTCTCGCCGGCCTTCACAGCGCCTTGCGCCTCGATGGCGCCCGCGGACTTGATCCCCCAGCCTGCCTCCAGGTGCATGCCGCACGCGATGTCGTCGCCGGTCCAGATGCCCTGCTCGGCCCGCACGCTGTCGGCGGCAGTCAGGCGCCCGCCCACGCGCACGCTCTTGCCGCACGTCACGGCGCCCTGCGTGATCAGGTCCTGCCCGACCACGATGTGGCCGCCCACGTTGAGCTTGTCACCACAGATCAGGTCCCAGCCGGCACGCACGTCGTCGGCACAGCTCAGCGCCTTCTGCACCTCGACGCCCCACTCGGCGCGCACATCGCCCCCCGAGCTCAGGCTGCCGTCACAGCGGATGCCGCCGCCCACCCGGATGCCATCGCCCGCGATGATCTGCTCACCCGCGCGGATGCCCCCACCGGCGCGAATCATGCGGCCCGCGCGCACCACCGTGCTCACCTCGATGTGACCGCGCACCTCCAGCGTGCCCGAGAACACGATGGCTTCGGCCTCGATCGCGTCCACCGACAGCACCGCATCCGTGGGCCCGAACTGCGTCAGCAGCCAGCAGGCATCCTCCACGCGGCCGGCCTGCACCAGGGTGTCCAGGGCCTCCTGGTAGCTGGCGCCATCTTCAACATGGCGAACGAACCAGCGAAAGCCGTTGGCACAGGGGTTTTTGGCGCGCAAAAAGCGCTTGGTGAACTCCATCGCACCGGCGGCATTTGGTGCGGGCAGCGTGGCAGGTTTCGTCGACATGACGCATCTCCATCGGGGCGGCCTCAGGCATCAGCGGGGAGCTGAGGGTCGCGATCGCGCTGAGCAGGGGCCCGGCGATGATGGTGTGCGCAAAAAAGGAGGGGGGTTATCGCCGGGCCGGGGAATGTGCAACCGGCTTGTGTCGCCAGTGCCCATCCGCAAACAGCCCCGTCCCACAAGGCAGGCACGCGCAGGCGAACGCCACCAAGCGGGCGTCGCGCAGCAGGCTGCAGGGGTTGAGGACCAGGCGATGAGGCATGGGCCGATGTTAACAAAGCCCCGCCGCGCTGTCCTGCGTGGGGCTTCCGCTCATCTTCAGTGACGCGTCAGCAGCGGCGAGGTGCCCAGACCCCAGAAGGCCAGTGGCTCCTGGGTCAGGTAGTACGAACCGGTGCGCGCCGGGGCGTCGTAGCGGCGCGGCGGCTTGGCGGCGCGCTCGTACAGCGGCAGCACCTGGGGCATGGCCGCTTCCATTTCCTGGATGCGGGTGCCGCTGGCCGGGTGGGTGGAGAGCCACTGCGGCGGCGCCCCGTTGGAGGCTGCGGCCATCTTCTTCCACAGGCTGATGCCGGCGCGCGGATCGTAGCCGGCGCGTGCGGCCAGCTCCATGCCGACCAGGTCGGCTTCGGACTCGTTGGCGCGGCTGAACTTGAGCGTCAGCAACTGACCGCCCATGTTGAGCAGGGTGTCGCCCGTGCTGCCCAGGCCCAGCAGGCTCGACAGCAAGCTGGCGCCGATCTGCGTGGCCGAGGTCTTGCCCATGCGCTCGCGGGCGTGCTCGCGCAGGGCGTGGGCCATCTCGTGGCCCATGATCATTGCCGTCTCGTCGTCGGTCAGCTTGAGCTTTTCCAGAATGCCGGTGTAAAACGCAATCTTGCCGCCCGGCATGCAAAAGGCGTTGAGCTCTTTCGAGTTGAGCACCATCACCTGCCACTGCCATTGGCGGGCGCGGCTGTTCCACTCCAGCGTGTACGGGATGATGCGCTGCGCAATCGCCTTCAGCCGCACCACCTGCGGGTGGTTCTCGGGCAGCAGCGCGTTCTGCGCCTTGGCCTGCGAAGCCATCTGGGCGAACTGCTGCTGCGCGGCCGCCTCCACCTGGTCGGCCGGCACCAGGCGCGCAAAGCCGGAATGCTGCTTGTTCACATCCACGCCTTCGCGGGCCAGCGCCCAGGGGCTGGCCAGCGCCAGCGACACCACGCCCAGCGACAGCAGGCGACGGGATTTTTCACGCAGGGCAAAGGCAGAACGGTTCATGGCACGCATCGAATTCAAAACAAGCGGTGGACAGAGACCTTAACGCGTCTCGTCCCGGCTGAGCATACGCCGGACCGCCGGCAGCAACAAATAAGCCGGGAAAGACAGCCAGAAGGTGAGGAAAAAGAAGGACGCATAGCCCATCTGCTCCACGCCCAGGCCGCCAGCCCAGCCCGCCACGGCTCGCGAAAACGCGAAGATGGACGACAGGATGGCGTACTCGGTGGTGGCGCGCGCCTTGCTGGTGATGCCCATCAAAAAGGCCAGAAAGGCCCCGGTGCCCAGGCCCCCCGTGAAGCTTTCCAGACCGCTGGCCGCATACACCACAGCCTGATAGTGAACACTCACTTGCATGCCAGCTTCGGTGGGCGGGACATACCAAGCCGCCAGCGCATAGCCCAGGTTGGACAAGGCCTGCCACAGGCCCAGCACCCACAGCCCCTTGAAGATGCCCACGCGGTCCACATAGGTCCCGCCGATCAGCCCGCCCAAGATGGACAGGCCCAGGCCCACGTTGACGCTGACCAGGCCAATCTGTGCCGGTGTGAAGCCAGCATCCACCCAGAAGGGCTTGACCATGAAGCCCATGGCCGCGTCCCCCAGCTTGAAGGTCAGGATGAAGACCAGCACGGCGAGCATGCCCGGGCGGGCCAGCAGGTCCACCCAGGCGCCGAACACCGGGCCTTCGGACATGACGTGCGCCTGCGGCCCCCGTGCTGCGCGCACCATCAAAATGGCGCCGGCGAACATCAGGCCCACGGGCACCGCGCCCTTGAACCACCAGGTGCCGCTGATGGCCTGCACCCAGGCCAATTCGAACGCTTTGCCCACCGGGCCCAGCACCGGCCAGAGCAGCCCGGCCAGCATCAGGCCCAGGGCCACCAGCCACATGGGCTGCGCGCGCACGGCCGCCCATTCCCGGGCCGAGGCGCCTTCGACGCGGGCCACCCGCGCGGGTTGCTGCGGCGCCGTCAAGATCACCATGGCGTTGAGCAGCATGAGCACCGCGCCCATGCCGTAGGCCGCCGCCCAGTTGGGTTGCCCCGGCGTACCCGACCAGCCCGCCACCACCAGCAGCGCCCCGGCGGCCAGCATGCCCACCCGGTAAAAGCCGATGCGCAGGCCATTGGCCACCCCGTACTGCCCCTTGGACAGCAGCTCGATGGTGTAGCCATCGGTGGCGATGTCATTGGTGGCCGACAAGAAGGTGAAGGCCGCCAGCAGCACCCAGGGCCAGGTCGCCCCCTGTCCCAGCGCCAGCGGGTGGTTGGCCAGCACGGCCAGCACCACCGCCATGCCCACATTGGCCCCGGCGATCCACATGCGGTGTCCGCGCCAGGCGTCCACCAGCGGCGCCCACAAAAACTTCACCGTCCAGGCGAGGCCCAGCAGGCTGAGCAGCCCGATCTCGGCCGGCCCCACCCCCGCCTGACGCATGTTGACTGGGAACAGGTCATAAAAGATGCCCAGCGGCAGCCCTTCCGAGAAGTACAGAAGGGCCACCCAGAACATCAGGCGACGGGTCACAGGCACGCGTGCCTGGTCGGTGGAAGGTGAGGACATCCGTCGATTGTAGGAAACCCCCGTGAACGCCCGTGCCACCCCCTGCAGTGCGCTGCCACTTCTGGGCTACGCTTGGCGCCCATGTCTGCCCTCAAATTTGCCGCCAACCTGTCTTGGCTGTACACCGAGCTGCCGTTTCTCGACCGCTTTGCCGCCGCCGCCCGCGATGGCTTCAGCGGCGTGGAGTGCCTGTTCCCGCACGAACACCCCACCGCCGAGATCCAGGCGCGCCTGAGCGACCTGAACCTGCAACTGGTGCTGTTCAACGCCGAACCCGGCGACTGGGCCCACGGCGATCGCGGGCTGGCCAGCCTGCCCGGGCGCCAGGCCGAGTTCCAGCACGTGGTGCGCGAGGCCCTGGTGCGCGCGGTGGCCCTGAGCTGTCCGCGCATCCACATCATGGCCGGCCTGCCGCCCCTGGGCACGCCCGACGAACGCGCCGACGCCTGGGTGCGCTTCGAGCTGAACCTGCGTTGGGCCGCCGAACAGGCCCAGGCCCACGACCGCATCCTGGTGATTGAGCCCATCAACCCCCGCGACATGCCCGGCTACCTGCTCACCCACCAGGCCGCCGCCCATGCCGTGGTGCAACGCATCGGCTCGCCCCACCTGCAGGTACAAATGGACCTGTATCACTGCCAGATCGTCGAAGGCGACGTGACCGAGCGGCTGAGACGGTGGCTGCCCACCGGCCAGGTCGGCCACCTGCAGATTGCCGCCGTACCCGACCGCAGCGAGCCCGATGACGGCGAACTGGCCTGGCCCTGGGTGTTCGACGAACTGCGCCGCCTGAACTGGTCGGGCTGGATCGGCTGCGAATACCGCCCCCGCACCACCACCTCGGCCGGGCTGGACTGGCTGCGCCGCCTGCGCGCCGCCGGTCACGCCGCCTGAACCTCCCTTTGCCGCGCACACGAAAGCCCACCATGCCCCATCGCATCCCTGCCACCGTCCGCACCCGTGACGGCCTGGACCTGCGCGTTCACCACTGGCCGCTGCCGCCCGACGTGCGCGGCCGCGGGGTGGCCCTGATCGTGCACGGCCTGGGTGAACATGCCGGCCGCTACGCCCACGTGGCCGCGCACCTCAACCGCCAGGGCTGGAGCGTGGTCAGCTACGACCACCGCGGGCACGGCCAGTCCCCCGGCGCACGCGGCGTGCTCAAGCAGGACGACGACCTGCTGCACGATCTGGCCAGCGCCATCGACCTCGTCCGCGCGGGCTACCCTGGCCAGCGCCTGCTGCTGATCGGACACAGCCTGGGTGGGGCCGTGGCGGCGCGCTTCGTCGCGGCCCAAGCTGGGCAAGGCGATGCCGTCGAGACCGCCGTCTGGGCTCGCCCGGTGGACGCGCTGGTGCTGTCCTCTCCCGCCCTGGCCATCCCGCTGAGCGCGGTGCAAAAGGTGCTGCTCAACACGGTGGCCCGCCTCACGCCCGATCTGGCGGTGGGCAATGGCCTCAAGCCCGAGTGGGTGTGCCACAACCCGGCCACCGTGGCCGCCTACATCGCCGACCCGCTGGTACACGACCGCATCAGCGGCCGCCTGAGCCATTTCCTGCTCGATGCCGGCGCGGTGGTGCGCCAGCGCACCGCCGCCTGGCGCACGCCGACCCTGATCATGTGGGGCCTGGACGACCGCTGCGTGGACCCGGCCGGCTCGGCCGCCTTCGCGGCCGCTGCGCCCGCCCAGTGGGTAACGAGCCATCCCTGGCCCGGTCTCGCCCACGAAATCTTCAACGAAGTCGAGCAAGATCAGGTGCTCCAGACCCTGAGCGACTGGCTGGCCGGTGTTTTTGCGGGATGATCGTGGTCTTTGCCTTTTTCCGTCCCTGACAGGTTCCCGCCATGGCCATCAAAGCCACGATCTACAAAGCCCAGCTCAACCTGGCCGACATGGACCGCAACGTCTACGTCGACACCAACATCACCATCGCCCGTCACCCCTCCGAGTCCGACGAGCGCATGATGATCCGCGTGCTGGCCCTGGCCCTGGGCTGGCCCACCGACACCTCCGAAGGCACGATCGAGCTGGCCAAGGACATGTGGGAGCCCGACGAGCCCGCGCTGTGGCAGAAGAATTACTCCGACGAGATCCTGCACTGGGTGGAAGTGGGCCAACCCGATGACAAGCGCCTGATGAAGGCAGCTGGCCGCGCCCGCAAGGTCAGCCTCTTCGCCTTCCAGAGCAGCACCAACGTGTGGTGGAACACCGTGGCCAACAAGCTCACCCGCGCGCAGAACCTGACCGTCTGGCAGATTCCGACCGAGCAAAGCCAGGCGCTGGCCCAGTTGGCGCAGCGCGGCATGCAGCTGCAGATCACGGTGCAAGACGGCACGCTGTGGGTCAATGATGGGGTGAATGACAGCGTCGAGATCACCCCCATCAAGCTGATGGGCCCGGACACCTGAGCTGACGGGGCCTTGGCCCCCAGGGAATATCGTGCGACATTGCACACGCCGACCAGATCCTGGTGGCAACCCTCGGGTATCCGCCTTTGACGGCGCAGGCTTTCGTGGCACAGACTGCGGGCGAATTGACCGCTCCTGACGACAGCATGTCCTCCTGGCTCCACACCGCCTCGCTGGCGGCCAAACTCCGCGCCACCACCATCGGCACCGCCCTGGTGGTCATGTGCATCGCTGGCTTTTTGCTCTACAACCAGTACCAAGTCAGCCTGGATGACCGCCGACAGGCCATGCGCGATCAGGTGCAAAGCGCCGTCGCCGTGCTGGACTGGTTGCAAAAAGAGGTCGAGCAGCAGCGCCTGCAGCCCGAACAAGCGCGCGCCCAGGGCGCCAACGTCCTGCGCCATCTGCGCAATGGCGAAGACGGCTACCTCTTTGTCCTGAGCCAGGACATCCACATGGTCATGCATGCCGACCAGCCCAAGTTGGACGGCAAGGACATGACCCAGGTCAAGGATGCCGATGGCAAGCCCCTGTTCAACGACCTGGTCCGTGTGGGCTCCCAGCCTGGCGGCGGTGTGCACCTCTACAGCTGGAAGCGCCCCAGCACCGGCAAGCCCGCCATCAAGGAAACCTATCTGGCGCCTTTCGCCCCCTGGGGCTGGGTGATCGGCTCGGGCGTGTACCTCGAAGACCTGCAAGCCGCCTACGCCCAGCGCGCCCTGCTCTACCTGCCCGTTTGCCTGGCCGCTGCCGCCCTGCTGTGGTTCGTCATGCACAGCATGAGTCGCTCCATCACCACGCGCCTGAGCCGCGCCCGCGACCTGACGAACGCCATCGCCCAGGGCGACATCAGCCAGTCGATCCAGTGGCGGGTGAAGGACGAAATCGGCGAGGTGATGGCCGCGCTGCAAGCCATGGCCGATGGCCTGAACCACACGGTGGGCCAGGTGCGCGACAGCGTGGACAACATGCTGACGGCCAGCCAGGAAATCGCCACAGGCAGCCAGGATCTGAGCCAACGCACCGAACAGACCGCCGCGCGCTTGCAGGAAACCCACTCGTCGGTGGGCATGCTGCACCAGGCCGTGCAGGAAAGCACCGAAGCCTCGCGCTCGGCCAACCTCCAGGCGTCCTCGGCCCGCGACAACGCGGCGCAGGGGCACGAGGTGGTCAGTCAGGTGATGCACACCATGGAAGAGATCCAGACCAGCTCGCGCAAGATCGGCGACATCATCGGGGTGATCGATGGCATCGCCTTCCAGACCAACATCTTGGCGCTGAACGCCGCCGTGGAGGCCGCACGGGCCGGCGAACAGGGTCGCGGCTTTGCCGTGGTGGCCAGCGAGGTGCGCACCCTGGCCGGCCGCAGCGCCGAAGCCGCGCGCGAGATCAAGAGCCTGATCGCCGCGTCCACCGAGCGGGTCGAATCGGGCTCTCGCCTGGTGCAAGACGCCGGCTCCGCCATGGAGGCCATTCTGGCCAGTGTGGCGCAGGTCGACCAGACCATTGCCCGCATTGCTGGCGGGGCGGTGGAGCAGGCGCGGGACATCGGCCTGGTCAACGAGGCGGTGTCACACCTGGATGCGATGACGCAGCAGAACGCCGCCTTGGTCGAGGAGTCCGCAGCAGCAGCTGCCAGCCTGCAGGAGCAGACCGCACGCCTGACCCAGGCCGTGGGCTGGTTCAAGTTGCGCGGCTGAGGGCCGCTCTGCCACCGCACCGGGGCCGCTCACGCGGCCCCTTTTGCTTGCCTTGTCAGCCCTTGGCCAGCACGGCCGCAAAGGCCTCGGCCACGCGGTCCACGTTGTTGGCGTTCAGGCCGGCCGCGCACATGCGGCCCGAGCGCAGCACGTACACACCATGCTCGGTGCGCAGGGCCTCGGCCTGCTCGGGGCTCACGCCGGTGTAGCTGAACATGCCGCGCTGGTCGATGAAGTAGCGCACGTCCCTGCCCGGCAGCTTCGCGACCACGCCGTCATACAGGCGCTGACGCATCACCTTGATGCGCTCACGCATGGCGGTCAGTTCATCGGCCCATTGCTGGCGCAACGCAGGCGTCTGCAGCACCTTGGCCACCAGCACGCTGCCATGGGTGGGTGGGCTGGAATAGTTGCGGCGCACCGCCGACATCAGCTGGCCAATCACCAGCTGCGCCTGATCCTTGTCCGGGCAGACCACGCTCAGACCACCCACGCGCTCACCGTACAGCGAGAAGCTCTTGGAGAAGGAGTTGGCCACGAAGAAGCTCACACCCGCATCCGCCAGCGCGCGCAGCGCAAAGGCGTCTTCGTCGATGCCATCGCCAAAGCCCTGGTAGGCAATGTCCAGATACGGCAGCAGCTTGCGGGCGCGGATCACCTCGATCAGCTGCGTCCACTGCGCCGGATTCAAATCCACGCCGGTGGGGTTGTGACAGCAGGCGTGCAGCAGCACGATGCTCTGCGCCGGCAGCGCCTCGATCGCCGAGAGCATGGCGTCGAACTTCAGGCCCTTGGTGGCGGCGTCGTAGTAGGGGTAGGTGTTGACCTGAAAGCCCGCGCCTTCAAAGATGGCCTTGTGGTTGTCCCAGGTCGGGTCGCTCACCCACACCTGCGAGCCGGGGAAGTAGCGCTTGAGGAAGTCAGCGCCCACCTTGAGGCCGCCCGAACCACCCAGGGTCTGGATGGTGGCGATGCGCCCGCTGGTCACAGCCTCGTGCTGGGCGCCGAACAGCAGCTCCTGCACGGCCTGGCGGTAGGCCGGGTTGCCGGTCATCGGCAGGTAGGGCTTGGGGCCGATGTGGGACAGCAGCTCGGTCTCGGCCGCGCGCACGGCGTCCATCACCGGCAGGCGACCTTCTTCGTCGAAGTAGATGCCGATGCTGAGGTTGATCTTGCCCTGACGCGGGTCTTTCTGGAAGTCCTCGTTGAGGGTGAGGATGGGGTCGCCAGGGTAGGCGTCAACGTGACGGAACATGGGGGATCTCCTGTGGGCGCCCTCACCGGCAAGGGCGCAGCTGACATGCCCTCGATTATCGGGCGAGCCGACAACCCGAAAACGTGCCAGGTTTCCTCGGTTGTGGGATAGTGAGCGCCATCTGCGGAGGACACCCATCTCCGCACCCCCACACGCACCCCATAAGCCCCACCGAGAGGACATCACCATGAAGACCCGTGCCGCCGTGGCCTGGAAAGCAGGCGCCCCCCTGACCATCGAAACGCTCGACCTGCAAGGCCCGCGCGAGGGCGAGGTCCTCATCGAGATCAAGGCCACCGGCATCTGCCACACCGACTACTACACCCTCTCGGGCGCCGACCCGGAAGGCCTGTTCCCCGCCATCCTGGGCCATGAAGGCGCCGGCGTGGTGGTGGACGTGGGCCCGGGCGTCAAGTCGCTGCGCAAGAACGACCACGTCATCCCGCTCTACACGCCCGAGTGCCGCGAGTGCAAGTTCTGCCTGAGCCGCAAGACCAATCTGTGCCAGAAGATCCGCACCACCCAGGGCCAGGGCCTGATGCCCGACGGCAGCTCGCGCTTTTCGCTCAACGGCCAGCCCATCCTGCACTACATGGGCACCTCCACCTTCAGCAACTACATCGTGGTGCCCGAGATCGCCGTGGCCAAGGTGCGTGAAGACGCGCCCTTCGAGACCATCTGCTACATCGGCTGTGGCGTGACCACCGGCGTGGGCGCCGTGCTGTTCACCGCCCAGGTCGAGGCGGGTGCCAACGTGGTCGTGTTCGGCCTGGGCGGCATCGGCCTGAACGTGATCCAGGGTGCCAAGATGGTGGGCGCCGACAAGATCATCGGTGTGGACCTGAACCCCGAGCGCGAAGCGATGGCCCGCGCGTTTGGCATGACCCACTTCCTCAACCCCAAGGACATCGCGGCCGCGGGCGGCAACATCGTCGAGGCCATCCAGCAGCTGACCGACGGCGGCGCCGACTACAGCTTCGAGTGCATCGGCAACACCACCACGATGCGCCAGGCCCTGGAGTGCACGCACAAGGGCTGGGGCCGCTCCATCATCATCGGCGTGGCCGAGGCCGGCGCCGAGATCAGCACCCGCCCCTTCCAGCTGGTGACCGGCCGCAAGTGGGAAGGCTCGGCCTTCGGCGGCGCACGCGGCCGCACCGACGTGCCCAAGATCGTCGATTGGTACATGGACGGCAAGCTCAAGATCGACGAGCTGATCACGCACAAGCTCAAGCTCGAGCAGATCAACGAAGGGTTCGATCTGATGAAGCGCGGCGAGTCGATCCGCTCCATCGTCGTTTACTGATCACGAGACGGATCGCCACATCGATCACGGAGGGCCCACCATGAGCACGCTGGAACTGCTGTCCGAGCACGCCTGTTTTGGCGGCGTGCAACGCTTTTACCGCCACGCCTCGGGCGCCATCGGCCTGCCGATGCAGTTCGGCGTGTTCCTGCCCCCGCAGGCCCTGCACGGCGGCCACAAGGTGCCGGTGCTGTTCTACCTGGCTGGCCTGACCTGCACGGAAGAGACCTTTGCGATCAAGGCCGGAGCGCAGCAGCATGCGGCGCGCCTGGGCCTGGCCATCGTCACACCCGACACCAGCCCGCGCGGCACCGAGGTGCCCGGTCAGGCCGACAGCTGGGACTTCGGCCTGGGCGCCGGTTTTTACCTGGACGCCACCCAGCGCCCCTGGTCAGCGGCCTGGCAGATGGAAACCTACATCACCGCAGAGCTGCACGCGCTGGTGGGCCAGCACCTGCCGGTCGACCTGAACCGCGCTGGCATCTTCGGCCACTCGATGGGCGGGCATGGCGCCCTGACCCTGGCCCTGCGCCACCCTGGCAAGTACCAGACCGTGTCGGCCTTTGCGCCGATTGCCCACCCCAGCCGTTGCCCCTGGGGCGAAAAGGCCTTCAGTGGCTACCTGGGTGACGATCGGGATGTCTGGGCTGAACACGATGCCACGGCGCTGATGAGCCGGGCCACAAGCGCGCCCTACCCGCAAGGCATCCTGATCGACCAGGGCCTGTCGGACAAGTTCCTGGCCACCCAGTTGCAGCCGCAGGCCTTTGAAGAAGCCTGCGCACAGATCAAGCAGCCCGTGGCGGTGCGTCGCCACGAGGGCTACGACCACGGCTACTACTTCATCCAGAGTTTTGTGGCCGACCACCTGGCGCATCACGCGCAGGGTCTGATCGGCTGACGCACGACGGGGCCGGCCATACGGCCCGCCCACCATGCCGAAGCCTCAGGCCGTCGGAGCGGCGTTCGGCGCCGCGGGCGCCACACCACGCTGGTCGTCGTCGGGCTGCGGGCTGACATGGTCGCCTTCAGCCTTGCGTTGGGCTTTTTCGGCCTTCTTTTTCTTCTTTTCCAGCTCGCGCTGACGTTTTTCGAACGAATAGTTGGGTTTAGGTGGCACGCAGCTCTTTCAGATGGTCAATTCGCACACGATATCCCACTTGAGCCGAATCACCAACCGGATCTGCACCTGATCGTTGTGCCCAGGGCGATCAAGGTGCGGTGGTCGAGGTCACGGCCACCGTCTGCGCCGGGGCCACACGCCACGAACAGTCCTTCGTGATCGCCACCCCCTTGAGGAAGGCGCGGCGCACCGTGCCCGCAGCAATGGCGGCCTCCACCTTGCGTGAATGGCGCTCGGCACCGCTGAGCTTGCGCACCCAGCCCCGGAAGGGGATGAGGCCGTCGGCCGTGCGCGCCAGAGCACCAATGGCGGCGTCCCCGGCCGCGTCGGAGCCACGCTCGATCAGGCCGGGGTTGTCCTTGGTGGGTGGCGTATCCAGATCGGCGCCCAACACACTGTCCAGTTCATGCACTCGTTGCACCAGCGATGTGCAGTCCACCTCGGCCGGGAGCCCATAGGGCGTGGCCTGCGCCTGGCGCAGCACCGCAGGAATCTCCTCGCGTACCAGGTTCAGGTCCCCCAGCGGGCGCGTGGCGGCATCCGTCACCCGGTCCGTCCCCTTGCTGGCACAGGCTGCCAAGGTGCACACCATGCCCAACAAGATCCACGTTTTGATTGCCCGCATCGCTGTCGCTTTCCTGGCCGCCGGCCATCCACGCTGAAGATGGAGCGATTCTCGCGCTGGCAGCGATGCCAGGCTGCCCCCCTCAAGAGGGGGGCAGCGCGACCCGCTTGACCACCCCATGTGCCGGGCGCCAGACGCGCCGCATGAGCACGTGCGCCAGGCCCAGATACGCCACCAGCACGGTGAGCACGATGGGCCAATACGACCAAGGCAAGGCCACCAGCCCCAGCGCCCCGGCCAGCGGCGAGTACGGCAGGATCACGCCCACCGCGCACACCCCCAGGGTCGTGGCTGTCAAAGGCCAGCTGGCGCGGCTTTGCACCAAGGGCACCCGCGCGGTGCGCAGCACGTGGATCACCAGCGTCTGCGACAGCAGCGACTCGACAAACCAGCCGGTGTGAAACAGCGCCGCACGCTCAGGGGTCTGCGCCCCAAAGCCGTAGAACATCACCGCAAAGATCACATAGTCGAACACCGAGCTGAGCGGCCCCATCCAGAACATGAAACGCGCGATCTGGCCGATCTCCCAGCGCCGGGGCTGGCGCAGCTCCTCCGGGTCCACCCGGTCGGTCGGGATGGCCGATTGCGACAGGTCGTACAGCAGGTTGTTCGTCAGCACCTGGATGGGCGCCATGGGCAGAAACGGCAGCCAGGCGCTGGCCCCCAGCACGCTGAACATGTTGCCGAAATTGGAGCTGGCCCCCATGCGGATGTACTTGAGCAGGTTGGCAAACACCCGCCGCCCTTCCCGCACGCCGACGTCCAGCACCATCAGGCTCTTTTCCAGCAAGATGATGTCGGCCGACTCCTTGGCAATGTCCACCGCCGTGTCCACCGAGATGCCCACGTCGGCCGCCTTGAGTGCCGGCCCATCGTTGATGCCATCGCCCATGTAGCCCACCACGTGCCCGCGGGCGCGCAGCGCGGCAATCACCCTCGCCTTCTGGGTGGGCGAGAGCTTGGCAAACACCTGCGTGCCCCCCACGGCCTCCTGCAAGTCCCTCTCGGACAAAGGCTCCACCTCGTGACCCAGCATCACCCGCTCGACGCTCAAGCCCACCTGCTGACACACCTTGCGCGTCACCACCTCGTTGTCGCCCGTCAGGATCTTGACGGCCACCCCGTGCCGCTTGAGCGCCGCCAGCGCCGGCTGGGCCGACTCCTTGGGCGGGTCCAGAAACGCCATGAAGCCCAGCAGGATCAGGTCGGCCTCGTCGGCCACCGACATCGTGTGCGTGGCCGCTGTCAGCGGGCGGTAGGCCAGGGCGATCACCCGAAAGCCATCTTCGTTCAAAGCCCGCGCGGCCGCCTGGATGGCCGGCAGATGGCTGCCGTCCAGCTGCACGCGTTGCCCGCCGAAGTCGCCCTCGCGGCACACGCTGAACACCTCTTCGACCGCGCCTTTGCAGATCAGCAGTCGCTCCTCGCCGCGCTGCACCACCACCGACATGCGCCGGCGCTGGAAGTCAAACGGGATCTCATCGATCTTCTGGTACAGCCCCTCCTCGTGCAGCTTGGCGTGCACCTCGGCGTACTTGAGCACGGCCAGATCGAGCTGGTTTTTCAGGCCCGACTGGTAGTAGCTGTTGAGGTAGGCAAAGTCCAGCACCTGGTCGCTGGGCTGGCCATCCAGGTCCACGTACTTTTCCAAAATGATGCGGTCCTGCGTGAGCGTGCCGGTCTTGTCCGTGCACAGCACGTCCATCGCCCCGAAATTCTGGATCGCGTCCAGCCGCTTGACGATCACCTGCTTGCGCGACAGCGCCAGCGCGCCCTTGGCCAGGTTCATCGTCACCAGCATGGGCAGCATCTCGGGCGTCAGACCCACGGCCACGGCGCTGGCAAACAAAAGCGCCTCCAGCCAGTCGCCCTTGGTCAGCCCGTTGATCAGGAAGACCAGCGGCACCATCACCGCCATGAAGCGCAACATCAGCCAGGTGAAGCGGTTGAGGCCCAGCGCAAAACTGCTGGGGGCCTCGGCCTCCATCATCGATTGGGCAATGCCGCCAAACACCGCGCGCTCGCCCGTGTGCACCACCACCGCCGTGGCCGTGCCACTGGCCACGTGCGTGCCCATGAAGCCCATGTTGCGCAGCGCCAGCCCCTCCACGCCGCTGGCCTCGACCAGGGCGTGCTTCTCCACGGGCAGGGACTCGCCGGTCAGGGCCGACTCGTTGATGAAAAAATCGCGGGCCGACAGCACACGCACATCGGCGGGCACCAGATCGCCGGCCGACAGGTGCACCACGTCACCGGGCACCAGCTGCGAGATGGGCAGCTCCTGCGTGCCTGACTCCGACGCCGACTGCGGCACGCTGACACCGCCGCGCCGCAACACGGTGGCGGTCGTGTGCACCAGCGCACGCAAGGCCTGCGCAGCCTGGCCGGAGCGGTGCTCCTGCACCCAGCCCAGCGTGATGCTCAGCAGCACCATCAGGGCAATGATGACGGCCGACTGGACATTGCCAGTGAACACCGACACCAGCGCCAGCGCCAACAACAGGAAGTTGAGCGGGTTGGCCAGGCGCTTGAGGAACTGGCGCCAAGCCCCCGCGGCAGGGGCCGCGAGCACCTCATTGGGCCCGATGCGCGCCAAGCGCTCGGCCGCCTCGGCTTCGCTCAGACCTTGCGGCGAGCTGCCGAGCGCAAGCAGGCCGTCTTCGACCGACTGCGTGGCCAAGGCCCCCAGCGCCTGGCGTGCGGCCTCCTGCGTCTCATGCGGTGTGCTCATGGAGCCCAGCATGACACAGGCACGTGGCCGCACCAAGTCCGGCGCGCCGGCCCTGCAGGGATCCCCCCCCGAGGGCGAGGCTCACGGTTGCCCCGTCAGCTGATCGTCAGGCGCTTGCCACCGGCCACCGTCTTCTTGGGCAGGGTCAGCTCCAGCACCCCGTCCTTGAAGCTGGCCGAAGCGGCGGCCTCGTCGATGTCATGGGCCAGCTGGAAGCTGCGCGACACCTGGCCAAAATAGCGCTCCGAGCGCAGCACCCGCTCACCTTCCTTGACTTCCTTCTCCTGCCGCACCTCGGCGCTGATCGACACCTGGTTGCCGTCGATCTCCACGTGGATGTCTTCCTTCTTCACACCGGGGATCTCGGCATGCACCGCGTAAGCCTGATCCTGCTCCTTGACGTCCATCTTGATCTGCTGCGGCGTCAGGTCAGACGGCAGGTCCATCGGCTTGACGAAAAAACCGCGAAACAGTTCGTCTACCGGGTTGGTGTAACGGGTCAGTTTGCTCATGGTGTCCTCCAGTCGAAGTGGGTTTGACGAGCCCCAGATGTGTGGGGTCGAGCCCATTTTCAAGAGGACCCCGCCACAGATCAAGCCCTCTTTGGGCTGAGGATCTGACCCGGATCAAACCCACTCAGGCGGTGGCGGCCAGGGCCTTCTCGATGTCGTCAATGAGCGATTTGGGCGCATCGGTCGGGGCATAGCGCCCCAGCACCTGGCCATCGCGGCCAATCAGGAACTTGGTGAAGTTCCACTTGATCGCCTTGGTGCCCAGGATGCCCGGCGCCTCTTTGACCAGCCACTGGTACAGCGGGTGGGCCTGCGCGCCATTGACATCGACCTTGGCCATCATCGGAAAGCTCACGCCATAGTTGAGCTGGCAGAACGAGGCGATCTCGTCGTTGGCGCCGGGGTCCTGTCCGCCAAACTGGTTGCAAGGAAAGCCCAGCACCGCCAGTCCTTTGGGCCCGTGGCTCTGCCACAGCTTCTCCAGCCCCTCGAACTGCGGCGTAAAGCCGCACTTGCTGGCCGTGTTGACGATCAGCAGCACCTGGCCACGGTACTGGTCCAGCTTGACCGCCTGGCCTGTGATGGTTTGCGCCTCGAAATCGTAAACGGTGCTCATGTGTCGTGATCCAACAGGTTTTGACGAAGTACGTCAGGTTCACAGAAAGGCAAAGCCCGACTGCATCGCAGGGACTTCGCCCCCCCATCAGGGAGGACCCATGTGGTCAAGGCCGGGCGAAGCGCCTAGACTGCCCAACTCAAGGTGATGCCGGCACACGAATCGGCCACCCAAAATAAACTCAGGAAGCCCGAGGAGACCCTCATGCAAGATGCCGACACCCGTCCCTCCGACCTGCCGGCGGGCACGCAGACGCCCCCCGGACGCGCCACGGCCGGCCGACGTGCCTTGCCCGCGGGCATCTCCGAGCAACTCAGCGACGAGGCGCCACGCCTGCTCGACGAGCTGCATGTACGCGACGACTCCCTGGCGCAGCAAGCCCAGCTGATCCGCCAGCTACAAACCGCGCTGCAACGCGCGCACAGCACCAACCAGGAACTCGCCCTGATCGCCGACCGCGTCAGCGATGCCATCCTGATCTGTGACGTGCAGCGCTGCATCACCTGGGTGAACCCGGCGTTCACTCGCCTGACCGGCTTCACCCTCACCGAAAGCCACGGCCAGCAACCCGAGGAGCTGCTCAGCGGCCCGCACACCGACTCGGCCACCATCTCCCACATCAACCAGGCTCTGGCCCAGGGCGACAGCATCGAGCGACTGGAGATCTGCCACCACCGCAAGGACGGCGAGCCCTTCTGGGTGGCACGCTCGGTGCAGCGCGTGATCGGGGCCGAGGGCCAGGTCAGTCACCACATCGAGGTGCTCAGCGACCTCACCGATCGGCGCCGCGCTGAGGCCGAGCACGCCCGCCGCCTCGAAGCCGAAGTGGCGCTGGCCAACAAGGCCGAGTTCCTCTCGCGCATGAGCCACAGCATGCGCTCCTCGCTCAACGCCATCCTCGGCTTCACCCAGCTGCTGGACATGAGCGTGGACGGCTTGCTGCCCGACACACAACGCCGCCAGGTTGGTCACATCCACACCGCGGGCCAGCAACTGCTGGGCCTGCTCGACCAGGCCCTGGAGTACGCCCGACTCGAAAGTCGCCCGCTGAACCTGCGCCCGCAGCGCATCGAGCTGTCGGTGCTGCTGCGCGACATCCGCAACGAGCTCGAAGGCGAGGCGCTGGCGCACGACATCAATGTGCTGATCGATGGCCCCCCCCTGACCCTGTGGGCCGATCCTCAGCACACCCGCGCCATCTTGCTCAACCTGATGCGCAACGCCATCAAGTTCAGTCCGGGCGGGGCCTCGGTCTGGCTACAGTCGCGCGCGGCGCCCAACGAACGCGTGGCTCTCATCGAGGTGCGCGATCAGGGCTTTGGCATTGAGCCCGGTGATCAAGAACGCATCTTCCAGCCCTTCGTTCAACTCGACACCGTCAATGGCCGCAGCCATGGCAACGGCCTCGGACTGGCTGTGTCCCTGCGCCTGGCCGAGCTGATGCACGGGCGCATCGACGTCACCAGCACCTTGGGGCGCGGCAGCGTCTTCACCCTGCGCCTGCCCCTGGCAGAGGGCGCCACGGGCGCGCACACACCGGGCACTCACCATCCGGAGCCAGCCGTGATGCTGCCGCCGCTGCGTGTGGTGCACATCGAAGACAACGCGCTCAACCGCAGCTTGGTCGAAGCGCTGTTTGCGGCCTATCCGCAGGTACGACTGCATTCGGCGGAGACCGCCACCGAGGGTCTGGCCAGCATCGAGCGCCTGCGCCCCGACGTGGCCCTGGTCGACATCAACCTGCCCGACGGCAGCGGCCTGGACCTGTGCCGACGCGTGCGCACCAACCCCGAGCTCAAGCAGTTGCCCTTGATTGCACTGAGTGCCGACGCCTTGCCCGAGCACATCGCCCGCGCGCTGCAGACCGGCTTCAACCACTACCTGGTCAAACCGCTGCAGATCCAGCGTCTGCTGTCCATCTTGGCGACCCTGCCCAGCACGCAGGCGGCGCCGCCCACGGCCTGAGGCGTCCTCAGCTCGTCGGGGGGCGCAGACGCAGCTGGGTCCAGCGCAACAGGTCCTGCCACATCTTGCGCATCTCCGCCTCCTGCGGGGTGCGCAAGGCACTGGACAGCTCGATGGTGACGACCGGCACCTTCTTGTGCACGCCGCCATAGTTGCCCAGACTGCCCGGGAAGATGCCCACCTGGTCCAGCACCAAGCTCCCCAGCTTCTTGGGCGCCACCACCGGGCCGTCGTAATCGAGCACGCCATAAGGCGCATGCACGGCCACGATCAAATGCGGTTGCCAGCGCTCCATCTCGTCGTGCAGCCAGCGAGTTTCCGGCTCAGACAGGGCCCGGTGCCCCGGGAAGCGGCGCGGGTCCTTGCTGGTGCGGTGTTGCCAGTAGCGCGGCGCTTCCTTGTCCCAGTGGGGTGTGGGGAAATTGCGGTTCAGGTCGACGCCATTGGCATTGGTGCGCGTCGGGCGCGCCTTGAGCATCCCGTCCGGGTTCATCAAGGGCACAAAGCGCCAGTGAATGTTGGCCGGATCGTCCTGTGCCGCACCAATCCAGTGCAGCACCAGGGCGGTCGAAGAAAGTTCATCGCCATGCACGCCCCCCACCACCAACACGCGCAAGGCGGCCTGCGGCGAGACCACATCGCGGGTCAACAGGTTGTGGCCCTGCACCGAACGGGCTGGGCCGGGTTGCAGCTGCGCGAGCGCGCACAGCGCCGGGGTCACATTTGGGAGCTTGCGGGTCATCAGCTCGCAAAAACGGGCGTGAGACTGGATGGGCGTGGCTGACCGAACCACCTCGCCGGAGGGGGCGGCGGTCGCGGCAGCCGAGGCCAGCACACTCAAGCCGGCCAGCCAGGCAAATGAACGAAAGAAACGCATGATGACCGATGATACCGGCATCATGCGCCGCACGCCATGCGATCCGTTCAGCGCGCCAGCGCCTTGAGGGCCTGCTTGATGCCCTCGCTCACGGTCACATCGCTCGGCAGCGCCTTGAGGGCCAGTTGGGCCTCCTTGTCGGAGTAGCCCAGGGCGATCAGGGCCTGCAAGATGTCGGTCTGCGTGTCACTGACCGCGCTCCAGTCGGGCGTGGCCAGCACCGGGGCCATCTTGCCCTTGAGCTCCAGCAGCAGGCGCTCGGCGGTCTTCTTGCCAATGCCGGGCACCTTGACCAGGCGGCTGGTGTCCTGCGCCGCCACGGCCTGGGCCAGCTCGTCTGTGTTCAAGCCCGACAGCAGCGCCAGCGCGATGCGTGGTCCCACGCCACTGATCTTGATCAGCTCGCGAAAGGACGCCCGCTCGGTCGGCGTGAGAAAGCCATAGAGCAGCTGCGCGTCCTCGCGCACGATGAACTGGGTCAACAGCGTGACCTTGGCACCGAGCTCGGGGAGGTTGTAGAAGGTGCTCATGGGCACCTGCACTTCGTAGCCGACGCCGTTGACGTCCACCAGCACAAAGGGAGGGGCCTTTTCAGACAGCACCCCGGTCAGTCGAGAGATCATCGCGCCAGTTTAACGACGGAACAGGCCCAGACGCTGCGCTTCCAGCGCTGCTTCGGCCCGTGACGACACATTGAGCTTGCGGTAGATCTGCTTGACGTAGTCGGCAATGGTGTGGCGCGACAGGTTGAGCTGCACCCCGATTTCGGGCAGCGTGAAGCCCTTGGCCACGCGCAGCAGCACCTCGTTTTCGCGGTCGGTCAGTTGCACGTGCGGGGTCACGTTGTCGGGTTCGCGCATGTGTTGCTGGCGGGCCTGCGTCGTGAAGTACTGGATCACGCGGCGGGCGATGGAGGGCGACAGCGGGGGCTCACCCTGGCTGATGCGCTGCAGCTGTTCGGAAAGCTGCTCGCGTGTCTGCTCCTTGAGCAGGTAACCAAACGCGCCGGCCTGCAGCGCGGGGAAGAGGTGATCGTCGTCTTCGTGGATGGTCACGACCACCGACTGGGCTTCGGGCTGCTTCTCGCGCAATGCCTGCACCACCTCCACACCGGAGCCATCGGGCAGTCCCAGATCGAGCATCGCCACATCGAAGCGCACGGCATTGACCAACTCCAGCGCGTCATGGATGCGGGAGGCCTCGCTGATCTGGGCGTCCGGGAACACCTGCAGGGCCAGGGCTTTGAGCCAGGCGCGGATCTCGGGCAGATCTTCGAGGAGAAGAATTTGCTTCATGGTGGTGTGACCTCTCTCTACGGATGGAACGTGCGCGCTCACTGACTGCGCACGTGATCCACCATGCGCGCCAGGGTAGGCCCTGGATGCTGCATGGTGGCGACTTCAAGGGGCAGCGTCAGGCGGATGACGGTCCCGAAACCGGGGCCGGACTCCACCAGACACTGTCCACTGAGCTGTTTGGCGCGGTGCTTCATGCTGGTCATGCCATGACCGCGGTCGGTGCGGTCATCCAGGGCCAGCTCGATGCCCTTGCCGTTGTCCTGGATGACCAGCACGAAATCGTGCAAGTCCAGGTGCACCTCGGCCGACACGATCACGTGCGACGCGCCGCTGTGCTTGATGACGTTGCTGACCGCTTCGCGCAGGATGCGCGTGGTCTGCACATAGGTGCGCGAAGACAGGGGCTCTTCGATGATGTCGTTGGGGTTGCGCCATTCGCACTCGATGCCGGCCTGACGCAGGCGCGAGACCACCTCGGCGCGCCAGTCGGCCAGCGCATCGGACAGCACCATGGGCCGCCCGGTCAGGCCGCGCACCGACAGGCGCATCTCTTCGAGCGCTTCGCGCGCCAGCGTCGAGATGCGGTCGTTGTTGCTGGTGTGGACGATGGTCAGAAGCTTGGCCCCCAGGTCGTCGTGCAGGTCGGAGGCGATGCGCTTGCGCTCCTTCTCGGCCACCTGCTCGGCGCGCAGTTCGGCGATCTGGTTGAAGTTGCGCTCCATCTCGGCCGTGACCTCCTTGACGCGCTGCTCCAGCTTGGCTTTGGCGCCTTGCGCCGCCTGCAGGGCCTTGGCGTACACCTGCATCAGGCGGATGGCCACGGCCGCATACAGCACCGGCATCACGAAGTGGGTGACATGGACGCCCCACAGCTTGATCCAGCCAGCCTGGTAGGACAGCTCAATGCCCAGCACCGCCACGACCACGCCCATGATCACCGACATCAACCAGAACTCGGGTCGGCGCCGCTTGCCGGCCGCCCACAGGAAGTAGCCGATGCCGGCGCAGATCTCGACGGCAAAGATCGGGTACCACAGGCTCACACCCGCGAAAATGCGGTCAAAGCCCAGCCACAGCAGGGTCAGGGGCAGCAGCGCGCACTGCGCCCACAGCCAGGCGCGCACGCGCCACATCCACACGGCGCTGATCATGGGCTGGGCACGGGCACCGGCGTAGCACAGGATGAACTGCACGGCACAGCCCACCAGCGGCGCAAACATCATGGCGATCATCACCTCGACCGTGGCATTGGGCGCCGGCAGCTCGGTCAGCCAGAAGCGCGCCGTGGCCAGGGACCAGCCGGTGGTCAGCAGGCCAAAGTACATGAGATAGTCCAGGCGACGGATCCAGGCCAGCCCCAGCGCAAACAGGCCCATCACCGCCAGGATGCCACCCAGCACCCCCGCCAGGGTCGAGGTCCAGAACTCCTGCTCGTCGGACAGGTCGCGGATGTCGGACAGCGCGCCGATGCGCACCGACGCCAGTCCGCCGGCGCGCTGGCGGGCCGCCACCTGTTCCAGCGGATAGCCCACCACCTTGAGGTCGAGCACATTGCCCCGTGCCTTGAGCAGCCCTGAGGGCAGGGCGACCACATGAGAGCGGTAGCAGTGGCGAGCATAGGGGTCGGTCATGCGGCCACCACGGTAGAGCACCTGCCCATTGAGGTGCACCTCGACGTTGGAGCAGGCACGCTCAATGTAGATCGCTCGCAGGCTCTCGCCGGCGGCATCACGGGCGGCCACGCCATCCAGCTGGAAGCGATACCAGATGCCGCCTGCGTGGCGAGGGTGGTTGATCGCCCACTCGTCGGGCAGGGCCACCATCCGCCCCGTCGCCCCGTCGGGAAAGCGCTCAGCGTCGCTGAGCACCACCCACGCGTGGCGGAACGTCTGGACGCCCTCCCCCACCAGGTTGCCAGTGGCCGGATGGCTCAGGCGCACGGCCTCGCGGTTGAGCAGCAGCAGGCCCCAGCCCACCGACCCGGCCAGCAACAAGCCCATGAACAATGCCATCCAGAACAGGCGCCGCGAGACGCCGCCGGTGCGGTCGGGCGCGGCATCGCTGCCCCCCTCCTCGGCGGTGCTCCACTCCTGACGGAAACGGCGGGCCCAGGATTGCCACCCGCGATACGACATGCTCAAAACGACTCCTGCTCCGGCACGGCTGGCGTGCGCTACAAAGATCGATTGATTTTCGCAAGAGATGTCGCCCATTGACGCGCACGGCAAGCGACAATTTGCGTGCTTTCGCTCATTACAGGCCTCCATGCAACTGCGCCACAGCTTTTCACCCCCGGATAACTCCCGACTTGCGCATCTGTGCGGATCGCTGGACGAACATCTGCGCACGATCGAAGCGGCCTTCAATGTGACGCTGAGCCGGCGTGGCGAGCACTTCCGCATCGAGGGCGCGCGCGGCGTGCCGCAGCAGGTGGTCGAGTTGCTGGAATCTCTCTATGCGCAATGTGCGCGGCCGCTGAGCGCCGAGATGGTGCAGCTGGCCATCACCTCCGTGCTGGCGGCCCGGCAACGTGCCCAGCAGCCCAAGCGCGGCAGCACCACCGACGCGGCCCCGCCCCTGCCCGACGAGGGCACGGACGGCCCCACGCTGCACACCCGCCGCGCCGACCTGCAAGGCCGCACGCCCAACCAGGTTAGCTACCTGCGCCAGGTGCTGGGCCACGACCTGACCTTCGGCATCGGGCCGGCGGGCACGGGCAAGACCTTCCTGGCGGTGGCATGTGCGGTGGACGCGCTGGAGCGCAGCAGCGTGCAGCGCATCATCCTGACACGCCCGGCCGTGGAAGCCGGTGAGCGCCTGGGCTTTTTGCCGGGCGACCTCACGCAGAAGGTCGACCCCTACCTGCGTCCGCTGTACGACGCGCTGTACGACCTGATGGGGTTTGACCGCGTGACCAAGGCCTTCGAGAAGGGCCTGATCGAGATTGCGCCGCTGGCCTTCATGCGCGGCCGCACGCTCAACCACGCCTTCATCATCCTCGACGAGGCGCAAAACACCACGCCCGAGCAGATGAAAATGTTCCTCACCCGCATCGGCTTTGGCTCGCGCGCGGTGGTGACCGGCGACGTCAGCCAGATCGACCTGCCGCGCGGCGCGCGCAGCGGCCTGATCGAGGCCGAACGCATCCTCAAGCGGGTCAATGGCGTGGCCTTCACTCGCTTCACCTCGGCCGACGTGGTGCGCCACCCGCTGGTCCAGCGCATCGTCGAGGCCTATGACGCGGCCCAGGCCAGCGAGCCGGAAGCCCCGCGCACCGGCCGCCCGCCGCGTGCCACCGACCGCCCCGGGGCCGCTGTGCCCGACTCCGACCTGCCCACCCCATGAAACCGACCCTGAGCCTGAGCCTGCAATTTGCTGACAAGCGCCACCGCGACCTGCTACCCCGCCACAAGGTGGCCCGCTGGCTGAAAGCCGCGCTGGAGACCGATGCCGAATTGACCGTGCGCATGGTGGACGCCGAAGAGGGCCAGGCCCTCAACCGCGACTACCGCCAGAAGGACTACGCCACCAATGTGCTGACCTTCGACTACACGCAAGAGCCGGTGGTGATGGCCGACCTGATCCTGTGCGCGCCGGTGATCGAGCGCGAGGCGCAAGAGCAGAACAAGGCACTGGTGGCGCACTACGCCCACATGCTGGTGCACGGTGCCCTGCACGCGCAGGGCTGGGATCACCAGGAAGACGACGAAGCCCAGGCCATGGAGCAGCGTGAACGCGAGATCCTGGCGGCCCTCGGTTTCGACGACCCCTACGCCAGCTGAGCCGTTTGACACCCGAAAGACCCACGCCATGCCCACCGATCTGTACGCAGAAATGTTTGACCTGGCCCCGGTGTCGCTGTGGCTGGAAGACTTCAGCGCCGTCAAGGCCCAGTTCGACCAATGGCGCCAGGAGGGCGTCACCGACCTGCGCCACTTCCTGCGCGAGCAGCCCGCACGCGTGGCCAACTGCTCCCGGCTCATCCAGGTGCTGCGCGTCAACCAGCGCACCCTGAGCCTGTTCGGCGCCCGCAACCAGGACGAACTGGTGGCCGCGCTCGACCAGGTGTTCCGCGACGACATGTTCGCGCAGCACATCGAGGAGCTGGGGCAACTGTGGGACGGCCAGCTGCGCTTTGAGAGCGACACGGTGAACTACACCTTGCAGGGCACACGCCTGGACATCGCCCTCAAAGCCACGGTGCTGCCCGGCCACGAGGGCAGCTGGGCACGCGTGCTGCTGGCCCTGGAAGACACCACCGAACGCCGCCGTGCCGAACGCGCCCTGCGCCAGAGCGAACGCTACGCCAAGGGCCTGTTCGAGCACTCCCCCGTCTCGCTGTGGGTCGAGGATTTCAGTGGCATCCAGCGTCTGCTGGCCGAGGTCCGCACCCAGGGCGTCGAGGACTTCCGGACCTTCCTGGACGTGCACCCGGAGTTCGTCGTGCGCTGCATGCAGGAGATCCGCGTCATCGACATCAACCAGCAGACGCTGGACATGTTCCGCGCTCCGGACAAGGACACCTTGCTGTCCAAGCTGGAGTGCGTCTTCCGCGACGACATGCGTCCCCACTTCGCCGAGCAGCTCCTGGACCTGTGGCACGGGCGCCTGTTCCAGCAGCGCGAGGTGTTGAACTACGACCTGCACGGGGACAAGGTCCATGTGTACCTGCAGCTGTCGGTGCTGCCGGGCCACGAGGCCGAGTGGGACCAGGTGCTGGTGTCGCTCACCGACATCTCGGCGCGCAAGAAAGCCGAAGCCTATCTGGAGTACCTGGGGCAGCACGATGCCCTGACCGGCCTGCGCAACCGCGCGTTTTTCAGCGACGAACTCAACCGGCTGGAGCGCCGGGGCCCCTGGCCGATCAGCGTCATCGTCATCGACGTGAACAACCTCAAGCTGACCAACGACGAGAACGGCCACGCCGGCGGCGACGCGCAGCTGCGGCGCCTGGGCGAGGTGCTGCGCAAAGCGGTGGAGCGCCCAGCCACGGCCTCACGCATTGGCGGCGACGAATTCGCCCTGCTGCTGCCTGCCACCGATGCCCGAGGCGCGGAGCACCTGATCGACCAGTTGCATGAGCTGATTGCCGTCAACAACCAGTTCCATGGGGGCATTCCGCTGAGCGTGTCCATCGGCCGGGCGACCAGCCAGGACGGCGAGCGCCTGGAGCAGCTGGTGCACCGGGCCGATCAGGAGATGTACAACGCCAAGCGCCGCCACTACGCCCGCCAGGACCGCGACCGGCGCCAGGCAGACTGACCTCACCGGCCCCAGTGCACCGCCGGGGCCCAGGTCCGCCTCAGGCGGCCTTCAAGCCACTGAGGAAGCCTGTGGTGCCACCGTCGTGCAGGCAACGGGGCTTCCACCCGCCCACGCGCTTGGCGATCTCGGCAATGTGATCGGGCGTGGTGCCGCAGCAGCCGCCGGCGATGTTCAAGAAACCGGCTTTGGCGAACTCTTCGACCAGGCTGCCGGTGATCTCGGGCGTTTCGTCAAACCCTGTGTCGCTCATCGGGTTGGGCAGACCGGCGTTGGGGTAGCAGCTGATGTAGGTGTCCCCGGCGATCTTGGCCAGCTCTTCGATGTAGGGGCGCATCAGCGTGGCACCCAGCGCGCAGTTCAGACCGATGGCAATGGGGTGCGCGTGGCGCACCGAGTGCCAGAAGGCGCTCACGGTCTGGCCCGAGAGGATGCGGCCCGACGCGTCGGTGACGGTGCCCGAGATGATGATGGGCAGGCGCTCACCGGTGTCCTCGAACAGCTCGTCGATCGCAAAGATGGCGGCCTTGGCGTTGAGCGTGTCGAAAATCGTCTCGACCAGGAAGACGTCGCAGCCGCCTTCCATCAGGGCCTTGGCCTGCTCGTAGTAGGCCTGGCGCAGGGTGTCGAAATCGACGTTGCGGGCGCCGGCGTCGTTCACGTCCGGGCTGATGCTGGCGGTCTTGGGGGTCGGGCCGATGGCACCGGCCACAAAGCGCGGCTTGTCGGGCGTGCTGTACTTGTCGCAGCATTCGCGCGCCAGCTTGGCGGCTGCGAGGTTCATCTCGTAGGCCAGCTCGGGCAGCTCGTAGTCGTCCTGGGCCACGGTGGTGGCGCCGAAGGTGTTGGTCTCGATCAGGTCGGCCCCGGCAGCGAGATACTGCTCGTGGATCTCGCGGATCACCTCGGGCTTGGTCAGCTGCAGCAGCTCGTTGTTGCCCTTGAGGTCCTTGGGGTGATCGGCGAAACGGGTGCCCCGGTAGTCGGCTTCCGTCAGCTTGTAGCGCTGGATCATGGTGCCCATGGCGCCATCGAGCACGACGATGCGCTCGCGCATGATCTGGGGCAACTGGGCCGCACGGGTGTAGGGGCGACGCTCGACCGGGGGCAAAACCGAGGCAGCGTCAGCGCGGGCAGCAGAGGAAGCAGGGGTGTTCATGCGCCCATTTTAGAGTTTGCCTGCGTGTTGCGCCCGCGCCGTGTGCATCCCCCTGCGGAAAGCTTATAAAGCGAGGATGCACACCGATCTGGACAAACCCGCCCAAGGCTGGCGCCGTAGCCTCTACACCATCATCTACGAGTCGGACACCCCCGCGGGGCGGCGCTTCGATCAGATCCTGATCTGGACCATCCTGATCAGCGTGGTGGCCGTCATCCTCGACAGCGTGGCCAGCATTGCCGAGGTCCACGGATCGCTGCTCAACGTGCTGGAGTGGGGCTTCACGGTCGTCTTCACCATCGAGTACGTGCTGCGCCTGGCCTGTATCGAGCGGCCGCGCAAATACGCCCTGAGCTTCTTCGGCATCATCGACCTGCTGTCCATCCTGCCGTCCTACCTGGCGCTGATCGAACCGGGCGCCCTGTTCTTCCTGGACGTGCGCATCCTGCGCCTGATGCGGGTGTTCCGGGTCTTCAAGCTCACCGGCTTTGTCTCGGAGTACACCGTGCTGGGTCTGGCGCTGTTGGCAAGTCGGCGCAAGATCATGGTGTTCATGTCCTTCGTGCTGATGATCTCGCTGCTGATGGCCACGGCCATGTACGTGATCGAGGGCCCCGAGCATGGCTTCACCAGCATCCCCACGGCCATGTACTGGGCCATCACCACGATGACGACGGTGGGCTTTGGCGACATCACGCCCAAAACCGACATCGGCCGCCTGATCTCGTCGTTCGTGATGCTGATGGGCTGGAGCGTGCTGGCCGTGCCCACGGGCATCGTGACGGCCGAACTCACGGCCAAGCGCCGCCTGGCCGCCACAGGTGCGCCGCTGGATGCAACCCCCAGCCAGTTCTCGGACGACGTGGTGTGCCCTCGTTGCGATGCGATCGACCAGCATCCGCAGGGCCGCTACTGCTGGCGGTGTGGGACCGACCTGCTGCCTAAATGACACCGGACCGCGCTAGCGACCAATGTGGCGCAGCAAGGGGGCCATGCCCAGATCCGACCAGGTGGTGAGCACCTCGCCCTCGGTCAAGCCGTCGCCGGCTTGCGCGTCCACGTCGCCATGCTGCGGCAGGGGCGATGTGATCACGGCGCCCCGCTGTCCCAGCCACACCAGCAGGGCGTGGGCGGGCATGGGGCGGGCAAACAAATAGCCCTGCAGCTCGTCGCACTGCAGGCGGGTGAGGATGGCGGCCTGCTCCAGGGTCTCAACCCCCTCGCCCACCACCTTCAGGCCCAGAGCATGGGCCAGGCGCACCACGGCTTCGACGATGGCCTGGGCGTCCGCACTGGACTCCAGGTCACCAATGAAGCTGCGGTCGATCTTGAGCTGGCGCGCCGGCAGGCGGCGCAGGTAACTGAGGCTGGAGTAGCCCGTGCCGAAGTCGTCGATCGACAGCTGCACCCCGATGTCGTCGAGCTGGTCGAACATCCGCATGGAAGCCTCGATGTCGTCCATCGCCACCGACTCGGTGATCTCCAAAATCAGCATGGCGGGCGGGACGCGGTGACGCAACAGCACCTCGCGCACGCGCTGCGCCAGATCGGGTTGACGCAGTTGATGAGCGGACAGGTTCACCGCCACCGGCACGTCCACCCCGGCTTCGTGCCACAGGCGCATCTGGCGGCAGGCGGCGTCCAGCACCCACAGGCCCAGCTCGCCGATCAGGCCAAAGCGCTCGGCCACCGGGATGAAGGTGGCCGGACTGACCAGGCCGCGCACCGGGTGCTGCCAGCGCAGCAGGGCCTCGACCCCGGACAGCTCCCCATTGCCCGCGCACAGCTTGGGCTGGAAGTGCAGCATCAGCTCATCGCGGGCAATGGCGTGGCGCAGATCACGCTGCAAGGCCACCTGGTCCACCCCCACCTGCTCCTCGCCGTTGCGGTGAAAGCAGTAGACGCCCCCGCCGGCCTTGCGCGCCGTGAGCATCGCATCGCTGGCATGGGCCAGCAGCAGGCGGGCATTGAAGCTCTCCGGATAGCGAGCAATGCCGATGGAAGCGCTGACCGTCAGCTCGTTGCCCTCGATCAGGCAGGGCTCATGCACGGCCGCCGACAGGCGCTGGGCCAGTTGGGCGAGCTCGTGCTCATCGCTCAGCCCGCGCGACAGCATCAAAAATTCGTCGGATTCGGCGTGCGCCAGCACATCACCGCCGCGCATCGCGGCCTGCAGGCGCAAGGCCAGGTGCCGCATGAGCTGATCGCTGTGAGCGTGCCCATAGGTCTCGGTCAGCGTGCGCACGCCATCGACGTGCAGGCGCATCACACACAAGGGCCCGACCGCCGGTGAGCTGGGCGACTCGAAGCCCTGGTGCAGCATCCGCTCGAAGCCGACCCGGTTGAGCAGACCGGTCAGGGGATCATGTTGCGCGGCGACGTCCAAGGCGGCCTGCGCCTCCTTGAGCGAGTCGACCAGCGCCTGCTGCCGTCGTCGCGCACGGGCATCGAGCCGCATGCTGAGGTGGCCCATGATCATCAGCATCAGCACCGCCCCGCACAACACCAACACCCACCCTTCGCCCGCCAGATGCTCGACACTCAGGCACACGGCCCCCGTCGGCACCTGCATGGCCCACGCCATGCACACCTGCCCGGCGTTGAACAAGGCGCTGATGCCCAGCACCAACAGGCCACGCCGCCACCAGGGCGGCTCTGCCACCAGGCTGCGGCGAATGGCGAGCGATCCGAGCAGGCAGCCTGCCAAGGTCAACAGCAGGGCCCCTGCCAAGCGCCAGACATCCCATGAGACGCCCGGCTGAAACATGATGGCCGAGGCATGAATGAAGGTCAGCAGGCACAGACCCAGGGCGACCAGCAAGCCGCCGACGAGCCGCAGTCGCTGCGGAAAATGCGTGCGGGTCTGCATCCAGATGGCCGCGGCGCTGATGACCACCGCGGGCATCCAGGCCGCCATCACCACCGGCGCCACAAAACCAACCCGGATAGGCAATTGCAGTGCCACCAGATTGAGCAAGGCCTGCGCCCAGAACCCCGTACCCACGCACAGGGCGCCGCCCAGCCACCAACCCAGGCCAGCATCCCGGTCATTGGCCCGCACGCAGCGCACCACCGTTCCCTGCAGGAACAGTGCATAAAAGCCGAGCGCCCAGGCGATGAGCTGGGTCGACAGCTGGAAGTGGACGTCCATATAGGGCGGTGACATGCGAGAGCGCCTTGAAGGGTTCCGCAGTCTAGGCAGGGGGAAGTGCAGCGTGCATGGGCACTCACCCCAGCTGCGGGGGCCGGTCAGGCACCCCGCGCGCGTTTTCGTTAATGCATCACGACTGGTTGTTGCGCCATCCCGGCGAAGCGTTCCAGATAGGCGTCAAAGTCCTCGACGCTGTGGGCTGACTCGATCAGGGCATCGACGCCTTCCTTGAAAGACTCGGCCAGCGCCCCCTCAATGAACAACTCCTTGCGGGCGTGTTTGTCGACGATTTCATAGCCGCCGCGGGTCAGGCTCAACGTGGTGCCCACCGATGCGGACGCCCCCAGTGCAGGCAGCATGTCGATCTGCACCACAGCGTAGCTGTCAGAGTTGTAGAGCATGTGCATGGCCGTGACTCCTGTGTGATCCATCTGGGTCATCAGATAGGGGCGAGACCCTTACCTGCAAGACCATCATGGGTCCTTCTTCGACACCTTCGCACCTCAACTTGAAGGCACGCCCACAGGAAATCGGCCTGCTTGTGTCCAAATGCACAGTCTCGGTCGCAGAAGGCCGGCGCCACACCTCCCCCCTGAGAGGGATGTGCCCGGCGCGCTTCCCCACTACAGTAATGCCCAGTGCTGTCACGCGGTTCTGCTCAGCAGAACGTCAGGGAGAGACAAGAAAAACGGACAACACACCTGAATGGCCCTGTCGGTCTCCGGCAGGGCCATTTTTTTATGGTGAAGCGCTTCAGGGTTTGGCAGCCAGCGCCTGCTCGATGTCAGCCACCAGGCTGCGGCTGTCCGGCGCCGTCATGCTGTTGTAGGCCTCCACCGTGCGGCCATCGCGAGCTATCAGGTACTTGTAGAAGTTCCACTTGGGGCTCGTGCCCGACAACTTGATGAGCTCTGCGAACAAGGGGTTGGCCTGTGCGCCTTTGACACTGCTCTTGGCGAACATCGGAAACTTCACCCCAAAGGTGTTGGCACAGAACTCGGCGATCTGCTGACCCGAGTCGGGCTCCTGCTGGCCGAAGTCGTTGGACGGAAAGCCCAGCACCACCAGCCCCTGGCTCTTGTACTTGGCGTACAAGGCCTCCAGCCCCTTGTACTGCGAGGTGAAGCCGCAGTAGCTGGCCGTGTTGACCACCAGCACCACCTGGCCGCTGTACTGGCACAGCGACTGCGGTTTTTCATCTTGCAGTCGCGGGAAGGTCTTGTTGAGCAGGGCCGGACAGGTGGCAGCGGCTGGCGCGGGCGCCACGGTCGCCGGGGGCGCCGCCTGGGCCAGGCCGCTGACCCCGCTCAGGGCAGCGAGCACGCCAGACAGGATCCAGGGACGCAGGGGGGCAGCAGGAGTGAGCATGGCGGTGACCTTCAGAAGCAGTGACGTGCAGCTTACCGCGAGGGCAAGGCCCCACACCGAAGTCGGGCTTGGGCGCACCGCCGCGAGGCACCACCTGGTCGCCCTGCTTGCGCATGGTGCATTGCTTCGCGCCCCAAGCCAGACATTGTGCACATTGCACAAATCTGTTTGTTCGGGCTGAACGGCCGGATCGCCCACGCCGCGACCCGCTCGATGGCACAGGGTTTGCACTGTCACCAGGGCCCAACCCTCAACGGAGTCACCACCATGGCCCAAGCCCCCGACCTCGATCACGATTACCCCCTCAGTGAAGTCCCACCCGGCGCCCGCAAGGGGCTGCTGTCCACCTCCATCCTCTTGTTCGGCTTCACCTTCTTCACGGCCACCATGTTTGCTGGCGGCAAGATGGGCATGGCCTTCGACTTCAAGACCCTGATCTGGGCAGCCATTGCCGGCAACCTGCTGCTGGGCCTGTATGCCGCCGTGCTCAGCCTGATCGCCTGCCGCAGCGGCCTCAACTCCGTGCTGATGGGCCGCTTCTGCTTCGGCGAATCCGGCAGCAAGCTGTCGGACTTCCTGCTCGGCTTCACCCAGATCGGCTGGTACGCCTGGGGCACCGCCACCATCGCCCTGGTGTTGGTGAAGATGCTGTCACTGCCCAGCAGCTGGACCATCCCGCTGATGGTGCTGTTCGGCTTTGGCTTCAGCCTGACGGCCTTCATCGGCTACAAGGGCATGGACCTGCTGTCGCGCGTCGCCGTGCCCGCCATGCTCGCGCTGCTGGTGTGGTCGCTGTGGATCGCCACGCGAGATGCGGGCGGCCTCCAAGGCCTGCTGGCCATCCAGCCCAAGGAAAGCATGAGCTGGCACATGGCCATCACCCTGGTGTTTGGCACCTTTGTGAGCGGCGCCACCCAGGCCACCAACTGGACCCGCTTTGCCCGTGACGGCAAGACCGCCGTGCTCTCCAGCCTGGTGGGCTTTTTCATCGGCAATGGCCTGATGATCGTCGTGGGCGCCTACGGCGCGATGGTCTACCAACAGCCCGACATCGTTGAAGTGATGGTGATGCAAGGCCTGTCGATCGCGGCCGTGGTGATGCTGTTCCTGAACCTGTGGACCACCCAGGACAACACCATCTACAACTTCGCCGCCGCCGGCTGCAACCTGGTCCGCCAGGATCGCCGGGGCACCATCACCCTGGTCGGCGCCGGCATCGGCACGCTGCTGGCCATCGCCGGGATGTCGGACATGCTGATCCCCTTCCTGATCCTGCTGGGCTCGGTCATTCCGCCCATCGGCGGCGTGATCATGGCCGACTTCTTCCACGGCCACAAAGGCCGCTACCCGCAGCTCAGCACCACCACCCTGCCCCGCTTCAACGGCGTCGGCCTGGGCGCCTATGCGATCGGCGCCGTGTGTGCCTATGTCTCGCCCTGGGTGGCACCGCTGGTCGGCATTGGCGTAGCGGCGCTGAGCTATGTGGTGCTGTTCGAGGTGCAGCGCGTACGCGTGGGCCGTCGCCAGCTGGGTGAAGCGAACGCGGGTGTGGGCGCATGAGCCTGAGCATCCGAGATGTGCTGCTCCTGCCCCGGCTCCAGGCCATGCGCCTGCGTGCCGGGCAGGCCGGTGAGCACCAGACCGTGCGCTGGCCCTATGTGGCCGAAAACGAGTCGATTGCTGAGTGGGTACTGGGGGGCGAACTGGTGTTCGTCACAGGCATCAACCAGCCGCGCGATGAGGCCAATCTGCGGCAACTGGTGCGCGAAGCGCATGAACGGCGCTGCGCGGGCCTGGTCATCCTCACCGGCCCGCGCTACATCCGCCACATCCCCGACAGCGTCCTGGCCGACGCCAATGCGATGGGCGTGCCCCTGATCGAGCAGCCCTACGCCCTGCCCATGATCGAAGTGACCGAGGCGATCGGCTCGGCCCTGGTGCAGGCGCAGTTGCTGGGCAGCTCCCGCCAGCAACTCATCGAGCAATTGCTCGATGGCAACCTCGCCGACACCACGGTGCTCGCCCACCGGGCGGACCGCCTGGCCATCGACCTGCGTCAACCACGCCAGGTGCTGGTGCTGCAACTGGCGGGCACCGCCGCCTTGTTCCGCTCGTTTGCGCCCGAGATGGCAGAGACCTTGCTGCAATCGTTTCGGCAAGAGGTGCTGTCGCAGCTGAGCCGGAGCCTGGCCACCCTGGGTCAGCCCCTGCCGGTGATCAGCCAGGCCGAGCAGTGGATCGCGCTGCTGCCGGCTGGCGAAGCCGACGCGCTCGCCCGCCACCGCGCCAGCGTGGAACAGTTGCTGCACACGCTCAACGAGGGAGACACGCCGCTGCGCGTCTTTGCCGGCCTGAGTGCGACCTGCCCGCAGCCCACCGAGCTGCCGCGCGGGCTGGGCCAGGCACGCCAGGCCCTGATGGCCGCCCAGTCGTTTCCCGAGCGACTGGGCCTGTGCTGCTTTGAGGAGCTGGGCGTGCTCGAACTGCTGGTGGCCATCCGCGACCGCAGCCTGCTGGACCGCTTTCTGCACACCACCCTGGGCCCGCTGCTGCAGCACGACCTGGGACACCACGCCGTGCTCACGCAGACGTTGGAGGCCTGGACCCAGGTCAACGGCAACCTGGTGGCCGCTGCGCAGCGCCTGGGCGTGCACCGCAACACCCTGAACTACCGCATGCAGCAGATCCAGACCCTGACCGGGCTGGACCTGAACGATGCCCAACACCGCCTGAACATCGCCATTGCGTTGATGATCTGGCGACTGTCGACCCACAACCACTCCACGAGGAATCCCGCATGAACCACCTCATCAATGCGCGCCTGCGCGGCCGCCCTGGCTTGTTCACCCTGCGCTGGGCCGATGGCCTGATCCGCGCGATCGAACCCCAGGCCGGCACCGTGACAGACCCGGCGGCCGCCATCGATGGCCTGGATGCCGGCGGCAAGCTGGTGATCCCGCCCCTGGTCGAGCCCCACATCCACCTGGACGCCGCCCTCACCGCGGGCGAGCCGAACTGGAATCTCAGCGGCACCCTCTTCGAAGGGATCGAGCGTTGGGCCGAGCGCAAGGCTTTGGTCACGCCCGAGGACACCAAGTCGCGCGCACACCGCACCATCCGCATGCTGGCCGCCCACGGCATCCAGCACGTGCGCACCCACGTCGACGTCACCGAACCGGGTCTGGGCACGCTCAAGGCCATGCTGGCCGTGCGCGACGAGGCCCGTGACCTGGTGGACCTGCAGATCGTGGCCTTCCCGCAAGAAGGCATTGAATCGTTTGCCAATGGTCGCCCGCTGATGACCGAGGCCGTGGAGATGGGCGTGGATGTCGTGGGCGGCATCCCCCACTTCGAGAACACGCGGGACCAGGGCGTCTCGTCGCTCCACTTCCTGATGGATTTGGCTGAACGCCACGGCCGCCTGGTGGACGTGCACTGCGACGAAACCGACGACCCCCACTCGCGCTTCCTGGAGGTGCTGGCCGAGCTCACCCGCGTGAAAGGCATGGGCGCACGCGTGACGGCCAGCCACACCACGGCCATGGGCTCGTACGACAACGCCTACTGCTACAAGCTGTTCCGGCTGCTGAAGCAGGCAGGGCTGAGCTTCATTTCCTGCCCCACCGAGAGCATCCACCTGCAGGGCCGCTTTGACACCTACCCCAAGCGCCGCGGCCTGACCCGCGTGCCGGAGCTGGACCGCGCCGGGCTGAACGTGTGCTTTGCGCAGGACTCCATCGTGGACCCCTGGTATCCGCTGGGCAACGGCAACATCTTGCGCATCCTGGACGCGGGGCTGCACATCTGCCACATGCTGGGCTACGAGGACCTGCAACGTGCGCTGGACTTTGTGACCGACCACAGCGCGCGTGCGATGGCCTTGGGCGAAGGCTATGGACTGGAAGTGGGCCGGCCGGCGAACCTGGTGGTGCTGTCAGCGGAGAACGACTACGAGGTGCTGCGCACGCAAGGGCATGCGCTGCTGTCGGTGCGGCACGGGAAGGTGGTGGTGCGCCGCACAGTGGGGGAGGTGGTGTGGGGGTGAGCGAGAACGACCGGGGGCAGGCATTGACACGTGACTCTGGACACAAGCGTCAACACCAGTTCTGCAGCAAAACTTGATCGTCATGCTGGGCCACTGGCCCACAGCAATTAGGATTCAACTGCGCGCGCCTCAGTCATTTCCGCTGAACGCAGTTCGGAACTTGGCCAATCCTATGCCATTGCGCTTGAACTCATCCAGCTGCTTAATGAAGCCAGCCATTGAGTCATGCACATTTGATTCAAGAAAGACTTCTATATCGTGCGTTACTTTACTCACGTCTATGGCCTCGGCCACCTCGCATGATCGCTGCATGCGTAACGATTGGTCTGCCAGATCTGAGATGCCCGTAGCTTTCGCCATCTGCCCGAGACTTTCACGACGTACGCGCGCCGCCTTGGCTGGATCGAAATCATGAGCCATCGGGTCGCCCTGCCCCAGCTGTGCTAAACACTGGATCAAGTTAGCCTGGGTTCGGCGCAGATAATCTTGGTGCTCGGGTGAGGCTTGTCTAAACAAGGGTCTCGATTCGAATTTATGCCTGTACTTGAAACGGTAGCTAAAGTACAGGGCCATATGGCGGCGTAATAGCTGCTCTACGGGCGCAGCGCCAGCCTGGGCACCTTTCAGGTAAGCGTTGAACTGGCGGATGGTGTCCGCATGAGGCTCAAGCGCACTCTGATCATCTGGGCTCAAGGCCGACAACGGGAGCAGGGGAACGCCGCTGAGTCGCGCTTCCTGATACATGCTGGCACCGGGGATGACGCTGAACATCTGGCGGTAGCCAGGAGAAATACCCAAATCACCCGGCGCATAGCCTCCTCCCACATCGGAGTGCGCGCCGGGATACATCACCTCTTTCGCGTTGCCGGGATACGCTGCCTTGACTCGGACCGAGTCTAGTGGGAAGCAGGCACGAACCTCATGCCCGGCCACAAAGTGAACGCAGCGCTCTACCGCAGGGTGAATTTCCAAGTTATCGTCCGCCCAGGATTGATGGCCGCGAAGCACGCCGTCATCGAACAAGTTGGCTAACCCGACAGAAGCAACCGTATCGAAGATGCCAAGAAAGCTGAGGCGTATTGGGATACCAGCAAAAGTCCAACCACCGCCCTGTTGCTTGCAAACCTCAAACAGCCAATTGCAAAAAGCGCGCGACTCGGCTGCTCCACGGGAAAACCCAAAAACAGATACATTGATCTGCTCCACTACTGGCTTGGCACCAGCCAAGGCTGCCTGCAACTTGTCCTGCCATGTACGCAAGGCCACCCGGCGCATACCGCCCGGATTGGCAATACCGGCCAAATTGTTGACGATAGTTTTATCTTGCCCAGGCTGTATCAAAGGTGCGGCATACACATAACGATGCACCGAATTAATCAGTTGCAATAAGCCCCAAACGATGCGATGCTCACCCTTTTCGGCCATAGCAGCCCCCCCGGGCCACCAACCGTCTGGATGGTTGGTGTCACCAATCTGTGGAAAAGGGGTACCTACGCCAGGAATATAGTGACGAAAATATCCGGTAGATGGCGAGTCTTGGTAAGACTGGAAGAGCTTCACGACATTGCTGTGTTTGCGCTTTTCCAGGGGCAGATCGTCATAGTCCAGTTGTTTGTTGTTGCCGGTACCATCGAAGAACAGGCCAACATGCACCTGCCCGCTGCAACTAGGCTTGCGGTCCTTAGGCTGGATGCAGGATAAAGCCTTCAGTCGCTGCAAGCTTTCACGGGGTGAGAGATGACGATAACCACCGTGAGGGAATGGGTTGGGCGAGACGGTGCTCATAGCTGGGCGGGTCGCTGTTGAGGGTAGCGAGGCAGATAGTCTTTGTGCTCAGGGTAGATGAAGCTCACCTTCACCTGAACCTTATCGCCAGGCAAGAAGTGCACGTCGAAATGGCTCAGATCTCTGTCTGTGTATTCAGGAACAGGCACTGTTTGCTCGACCCACCCCCCCTCAATCAGCACGCGTCCACCGTTCTGGATAACGTATTTGCCCTGGGCATCTTTCAGCCAGTGACCCTGCTTGCGCCATTTCACTGTCACCATGAGGTTAGGGCGCCAGCGCTTGGGCATGGTCACACAACAGACCTCGCCTCCGCCTCCGCCCAGAGGCGGCACGTTGAGAACCCCCCCCTCGCCATTGATTAAAAAGGTTGGCACCCATGCATCGGTGTGGTTCACACCCAAATAGGGCAAGGCCTTGGTCTCTTCTTGAAAACAAGAAGTCAACACCACACTCAGTGGCAGAACGACCAAACTGGGCCACATCCATGCAGTGATGTAACGCCACCAGCGTGAAGTTTTAACGCGGTTCATGGAGCAGAGACCTCGTCTACCGGAAGTAATTCGGTCAATATGTCTGCAAGTGACGTCTGCCCGGGCTGATGACTGCACAACAAGCCGGTCAGCTTGGAGTCAGCTAACACCGCGCCTTCGGTCAGGCAGGTCGCGGCCGCCAAAGCAAGTTGGTCCCCCGCAGCATCTATGCCATGTTGAGATGCGAAATCACAAGCCTTTTGTACCCATGAATAAACCTTCGCCTGCTCGACACCGACCGGCAGGACATCAGGGATCTGTTCAAACAGCATGTTGATCAATACATCAGGTTGTGCAGCGTCAAGCAACGATGCCAGTTCTTTATCCTCAAGTCGCAAGGGTCCAAGATGCACAGGTTCTTCTGAACAGTGTGAGGATACGGATCCCATCTTCAAGGCCTGCAGATCGCCAAAACGATCTACCGTGAACCACGCAAGTAGGGGTTTGGCAATCCGCCCCCAATTGTGAGCATGCAGTACATCTGGCAGGAACGAGAGAACTCGCGTATCTGCCCAGCGCAATAGAAAGCGCTGCCCGTCCTCAGTGTGTGCCCACTTGACGTCCTGCCATGAGGCCGCCAAATCATGAATATCCAAGCTACTCTGAACAAAACTGAGCATGGGGCGTCCCTGACAATACCGCAATAGACTTGCGATTTCGTGTGTCAAAGCCTCACTGGTGCTTGAGCTCATCTGCAACAGAGTTGGTGAAACGGCATCAATGCCATCACTTCCTTTGTATAAGGCCTCGCTGGCGTGGGGCCAGCGTAAGGTTTTCTTGCGATCATGATCAAAGGCTCTGTCGAGAAGCGCAAACCATCGCCCATTTGATGCACTGGCTTGTATCCGGACAATGGCTTGAGAGTGCAGCGCAGACGTATGGAGCTTGTTCACAGCTAAATACATTTAATTTCCTCAGACTGCGGCCAAAGGAGAGCCTGCTTTCAATGCCTTGAGCAGACAAGGTATGCAAATGCTTTCCAAGTGAGGGAGTTGAGGCATCGCCCAAGACATCCTCCCAGGCCCCACCATCGCTTTCTTCCCAGCCTTCACCGTGATCTTCCCCGGACACTGCGCCGTGAACTGCCCACCTTCAATGGTGATGCTCGCGCCACCCGACACCGCCAGCACGACCCTCTTGGCGGCGGCAATGTTGACCACCCCACTGGCCGTCTTCAACTCCAGCGTTTGCTTGGCCGCCACCTGCGCAGGCCCGGCCTGCGCCTGCAGGTCAATCGGGCCTTGCGCGGCGATCATCGTCAGCCCCTTGCCGGCTGCATCGCCACCCGGCTGAATCGCCCCGGCCAGCACGCCAATGGCCTGCCCGGTCTGAACCCGCGCCTGCCCCCCTACCGCCCAGTGCGTGTCTTGCCCACTGGCGATCTGGGTGGTGTCGCCGCTGCTCAGGTGCAGGTCTTGCCCGGCGGTCAAACCAATGCCGGCCTTCCCAACAAGCGCAATGTCCGGGTCGGCGCTGTGAGGCACCTTGTCGGCACCTCCTTGTGTGAGCTTGGCGGCCGCATCGGCCTGGGCGTTGGGCAAGCTGGTGTGGCTGACCATGCCGCTCAGACTCTTGGTCAAGGCTGCCGCGGGGGCCGCCTGATCGTCCAGGGCGCTTTGGCCAGCTTGCTGGCTGCCCACCGCCGTGGCCACGCCGACGGTCTGGTGCGTGGTGGCCGCCTGGTGAAAGGTCTGGCTCAGTTGCTGAGCTTGTTTGGCCAGCGCCATGCCGGGCGCGTTGTCCCCGGCGGGTTCGGGCGTTTGGCCCAGTCCGTTGCGCAGGCCAAAGGTGGTGAGCATCACCCCACGCGCGGCGCGCAGGCCACCCCAGGCATCGGTGCGCAGCTCAAAGCCCTGGCCCCGGAAGCTGCCGCGGTGGTTGTCGGCCTGGTGTAGCAGGTGCCCCATTTGCAGCCAAGTTTGGTGCTGGGTGCTGTGCAGCTGGGTGCGCAGTTGCTCGGGCGTGTCGTCGAGCACGAGCTGGTTGTGGCCGTTGCCCCCAAATTCCTTGCTCTTGACACCACTGAGTGCCGCGGCGTTCGCCTGACCTGGGCTGCCGGGGCTGGCAGCACCGGGGGCCGCACCATGCCAAGCCGGGCTGTGGCCACCGCTGCCGCTGTTGACCTGGTTCATCTGGCTGCTGGGGCAGTGGTCGGTGGACTCGGCCAGGGCGGCCGTGTCTGAGGCTGCGGCAGCACCGCCCGGAGTGGCCGCCACACCCGACTCCCCCCGACCGTTGTAGAGACTGGCGATGACCAGGGGGCGGTCGATGTCGTTGCCCAGAAAGCCCACCAGCACTTCCTGCCCGATGCGGGGGATGAACTGGTGGCCGCCGCCTGCCGTGGCGGCACGCTGCATCACGCGCACCCAGCAGCTGTGGTCGCTGTTGGCGCGCTGCGGGGCAAAGGGGTTGGCTTGCCAGTGAAACTTCACCTTGATGCGGCCCAGGGCATCGGTATGGAGTTCGTCGGCCCCTTGGGGACTGGTTTGACCTTGGGGGCCCACCACGATGGCGGTTTGAGGGCCCAGCGCCGTCGGGCGCGGACGTGGCCGGGCCCGGGTGTCGTCGAGCAGCACGGGGCGCCAGGGCACCTTGCGGCGCAGCGCCTCGAACTGGCAGGCGTAGCCCGTGCGTTGGGCACGCTCGCGCAAGGCGTCGGTGTCGGCCACCGCCTCGCCCACATCTCCAGCCGACGAGACCCGTATGTCGTCTGGCACGGGCAACTCGGCATCGCCGAGGCTGCGGGCAATCGCCTCGCTCAGGTCCTTGGGCAGGTTGTTGATGCCCAGGGCGTGCACGCGGGTGAAGAAGAAATCCTTGTCACCCTCTGCTTGACCGAACTGCGCCAGGGGATCGAGGGTGGACTGGGTGACGGTGGCCCAGGTGCCTGCCCGCAGGGTGCGCACGGTGCCACGGCCCAGCCAGCGCTTGTAGCGGGCCTCCAGCGCTTCTTGCAGGCGGGTGGCGGCGAACTGGGCTTCGGCGCTGTTGCCCCAGATGAAGTCGCCGCTGGGGTCGTAGCTGCTCAGCCAGCTCTGCAGGCTGCTGGCTTCGGTCCCGCCCCAGTGGTGCGCCGTGGGCACCTCCGCGCTGATGGCGGCGTTGGCCTTGTAGTCCCAGCCTTGCACCACGGTGGCGGTGGGGCCCAGCGCGCGCAGCGCCGCCAGGGCCTGGATGCTGTCTTGTGCCTCCTGGCTGCTGCTGCCGTGGAAGCGGATGCCATGCCCGCCCAGGCTGCTTTGGCTGGTGGGGTCTTGCGGTTGGCGGCTGCTGTCCACGAAGAAGACCACGCGGTGGCCGCCCGGCGCCGCCTCGTCTTCTTCCACCCGCCAGCCAATGCCTTCTTCGGCCAACAGGCGTTGAACAAAAGCCAGATCGGTTTCGCGGTACTGCACGCAGTAGCTGCGCCGACCACCGTTGCGAGCAGACAGGCCCTGGGCAACGTAGGTAGGCACGTCCTCGTCCCAGTGCCAGGCAGCGATGCCAGCGTGGTCGGCGAACACGTCTTCGACGATCTCGATCACGCTCTTGTCTTGCCAGACGCGGCTTTGCAGACTGTGGCCGAGCAGAGCGATCCAGGGGCGCACCAACAAGGCTTTGCGGGCTAGGCCGCCGTCGCTTTGCAGGGACCAGGCCTCGGTGACGTAGCCACTGCGGTGTGCCTGGCTGCCGTCGGCCAGCGTGGTCAGCAGGGTAACGGGACGGGCGTACAGCTGCTTGAGCTCGACATGGGCGTCGAGCACCAGCGTGTTGACGTAGAGGGAAAAGGGCTCGGAGACGGCGTCGTGGAGCACGAAGCTCTCGACCATCAGGTCGGCGGGCAGCGCACGTTCACGGCTGGCCGATGTGAGACGGTAGAGACGGGTGTCGGTGTGCCAGGCTGCCACCAGCGCGCGCCACAGCGGCGCAGCAGAAGAGGGCAATGGCGGCAGCCCCGGCATGCCGGCCAGTTGACCGGGTCGGCCCGACAAAATCATGGTGTCCCTGGATGAAATTCGTTTGCCAGGGAGTCTAGGAGGTGAGGCTGCGCGGGGACGCCCCCCTGAAGGGGTGAATGTGCAACGGGCCGTAACGCCGCGTCAGCCTCCGGGCACGGCGTGCCAGGGGTGCGCGCCGGCGTCGCCCGCAAACAGCGGGTGGTCCTCGGCCTCGGCCAGGGTGAGCACCGGGGTCACGCAGGCATCGGCTTCGGCGAAGCGCGCGGCCCACACCGCCAGGGGCTGAGACGCCACCAGCGCAGCGACTTCATCGCGCAGCGCCAAGGCGTCCGGGGTGCCAGGCAGGGCACCCCGCTGCCAGTGTCGGTCGGTCCAGTCCGCGCGCCCGAACACCTCGCAGGCGGCACGCCAGAACTTGTGCTCCAGCGCCCCCACGGCGAGGTGACGGTCGTCGGCCGTGCGGTACAAGCTGTAGCAAGGCAGACCGCCGTTGAGCATGTCTTCGCCAGCGCCAGGACGGTGCCCCAGCATGGGCGCCAGCAAGGCTGCGGTGGAGCGGGGCATGACCAGATGCGCGTGCAGGCCGTGCGTCATGCTGACGTCGATGTGGCGGCCCTGACCGGTGCGCTGTGCCGCGAACACCGCGGCCAGGATGGCGATGGTGGCCATGGCGCTGCCGCCGGCCAGGTCACCCCACTGCACATTGGACTGGGCCAGGGTGCCGTCGGGCGCGCGCATCTGATCGAGCGCGCCTGACAGCGCCATGAAGTTGAGGTCGTGTCCGGCCTTGTTCGCCCAGGGGCCACTCTGGCCATAGCCGGTGATGGACACCATGACCAGACGCGGGTTGCGTGCGTGCAGCGTGGCCGCGTCCAACCCCATGGCAGCGAGGACACCGGGGCGGAAGCTGTCGACCATCACGTCGGCGGTGGACAGCCAGTCGCGCAGTTGCGCCAGGTCATCGGCCTGCCGAAAATCGATGTGGCGACAGGTCTTGCCGTGGTTCAGCTTGTCGAACAGCGACCCCAGGGCCCGCGCAGGGTCGCCCTCCGGCGGCTCGACCTTGAGGAGGTCGGCCCCCAGGTCGGCCAGCATGCGGGTGCTGAAGGGCCCCGGCAGGTTGCGCGTGAGATCGATCACGCGCAAGCCGCTCAGCAGCCCGCTCAAGCCCGTGTCCACGGGGCCGGTGGGCGCGGCCCCGCCCGCCGCTGCGGAATGGGCGGTCGTCACGCCACGTCCTCGAACCGACCGCCCTCTTGCGCCATCTTCACCACGATGGCGGCAGGCTCGAAGCGAGCGCCATGGCGCTGTGCCAGTTCACGCGAGCGCGTGACGAAGGCCTGCGCGCCCATCGCGTTGATGAACTGCAGCGCGCCGCCCTGGTGGGGCGCAAAGCCCCAGCCAAAGATGGAGCCGATGTTGGTGTCGGACACCGAACGCACGACCTTCTCTTCATAGCAACGCGCGGCCTCGTTGGCCTGGATGAACATCAGGCGGTCGATGATGTCTTGCTGGCTGGGCTGCTCGGGCTTCGGGGGATAGATCTCCAGCAGGCCGGGCCACAGGGTCTTGTCCTTGCCCTGGTAGTCGTACAGGCCCTGGCCGCTCTTCTTGCCGACGCGACCGCGCACGCCACACACCTCCTGCAGCACAGCCTCGCCAGGGTGGGCCGGGTAGTCGATGCCTTCGGCGGCCAGGTCTTTGCGGGTCTGGGCCGAGATGTGCAGCGACAGGCTGAGCGACACCTCGTCTTGCAATGCCAGCGGCGGCATGGGCATGCCGGCCTTCAGACCTGCGACCTCGACAGAACGCGGGTGCACGCCCTCGGCCACCATCGCCAATCCTTCCATCACATAGGTGGCGAACACGCGCGAGGTGTAGAAACCGCGCTTGTCGTTGACCACGATGGGCGTCTTGCCGATCTGCAGCACGTAGTCAAAGCCACGCGCCAGGGTCTCGTCCGACGTCTCGGCACCGACGATGATTTCCACCAGCGGCATCTTGTCGACCGGCGAGAAGAAGTGCAGACCAATGAAGTTGGCGGGCCGCACGCTGGCCTTGGCCAGACCCGTGATGGGCAGGGTGGAGGTGTTGGACGCGAACACCGCATCGGCGGCGATGACGGCTTCGGTCTTTTGCGTGCAGGCGGCTTTGATGTCGCGGTCCTCGAACACGGCTTCGATCACGAGGTCGCAGCCCTTGAGGTCGTCGTACGAGGTGGTGGTCTGGATGCGGGCCAGCAGCGCGTCACGCTTCTCGGCGGTGCTGCGACCGCGCGAGATGGCCTTGTCCAGGATGCCTTGCGAGTAGGCCTTGCCCTTGTCGGCGTTCTCTTGCGTCGTATCCAGCAGCACGACGTCGATGCCGACCTTGGCCGAGACATACGCGATGCCCGCGCCCATCATGCCGGCACCCAAGATGCCGACCTTCTTGACTTGGGACGCGGCTGGACCCTTGGGACGCGACTGGCCCTTCTTGATCGCGTTGAGCTGGTGCCACAGCGTGCCGATCATGTTCTTCGAGACCTGCGAGACGACGCAAGCGGCGAAGTAGCGCGACTCGATCTGCGAGCCGGCATCGAAGTCCAGCAGGCAGCCCTCGAACAGGCAGCTCATGATGTGGGTGAGCGCGGGGTAGTTGCCGTGCGCCTTGGCGTTGGCCATCGACGGGGCAATGGCCAGCACCTGCACCACGGCCGGGCTCTTGCTGTCGCCCCCGGGGATGCGAAAGCCCTTGGTGTCCCACGGTGCGGCGGCCTTGGGGTTGGCCAGGCACCAGGCCTTGGCCTTGGCGATGAGCTCATCGCGTGAGCCAGCCAGATCGGTGACCAGGCCCATCTCCTTGGCCTTGGCGGCCGTCAGCTCCTTGCCCTGGGTGATGAGCTCGAAGCTCTTCTGGATGCCGATCAGGCGCGGCACCCGTTGCGTGCCCCCGCCGCCGGGCAGCAGGCCCAGCTTCACTTCGGGCAGGCCGAGCTTGAGCTTGGGGTCATCGAGCGCAATGCGGGCGTGGCAGGCCAGGGCCAGCTCCAGGCCACCGCCCAGGGCGGTGCCATTGAGCGCGGCAACGACCGGCTTGCCGCACTTTTCCATGCGGCGCAGCATGCCCTTGAGGGTTTCGCACAGCGTGTAAGCCTCTTCGGCCGAGGTGATCTGCGTGAGCTGGTCGATGTCGGCGCCCACGATGAAGGTGGCCTTGCCCGAGGTGATGACCAGGCCCTTGAGGGTGGCATCGGTTTCCAGACGGGTGACGAGTTCGGCAAACGGAGCGGTCAGCGTCGGGTTCAGCACGTTCATGGCCCGGCCGGGCATGTCGATGGTGACCAGGCCGATGCCGTCGGCGTCGATCTCGAAGGTGAAGGCTTGGGATGTGGTGGATGCGGTCATGGTGTGGGGCCTCCCGATCAGACGCGTTCGATGATGGTGGCGATGCCCATGCCGGCACCGATGCACAGCGAGGCCAGTGCGGTGGACTTGCCGGTGCGCTCGAGTTCATCCAGGGCGGTGCCCAGGATCAACGCCCCAGTGGCGCCCAACGGGTGGCCCATCGCGATGGCGCCGCCGTTGACGTTGACGCGGTCGAGCGAGACGCCCAGATCCCGCGCGGTCTTCATGGGCACGGTGGCAAAGGCCTCGTTGATTTCCCACAGGTCGATGTCGCTGGCCTGCATGCGCGCCTTGTGCAGCGCTTTCAGACAGGCGGGCGTGGGCCCGGTCAGCATGATGGTGGGCTCGGAGCCGATGACCGAACACATACGCACCTTGGCGCGTGGTTTGAGGCCCGCCTTGATGCCCGCTTCCTTGCTGCCCAGCAGCACCAGGGCGGCGCCATCGACGATGCCCGAGGAGTTGCCGGCGTGGTGCACGTGCTGGATCTTCTCGATCATGGTGTACTTGTCGAGCGCGGTGGCGTCAAAGCCCATGGTGCCCATCATCTCGAACGAGGGCATGAGCTTGGACAGCGATTCGACCGAGGTGCCGGGGCGGATGGTCTCGTCCTGGGCCAGCATCGTCAGGCCGTTGAGGTCGGTGACGGGCACGATCGAGCGGTTGAAGTGGCCAGCGGCCTGGGCGGCGGCGGCGCGGCGGTGCGACTCGGCGGCGAAGGCGTCCAGATCCGCGCGGCTGAAGCCTTCGAGCGTGGCGATCAGGTCGGCGCTGACGCCCTGCGGCACAAAGGACAAGGCACTGTTGACACGCGGGTCCATCACCCACGCGCCGCCGTCGCTGCCCATGGGCCAGCGGCTCATCGACTCGACGCCGCCGGCCACGACCATGTCTTCCATACCGGACATGATCTTGGCGGCCGCCAGGTTGACGGCTTCCAGGCCCGAAGCGCAAAAGCGCGACAGGGTGACGCCCGCGACGGTCTCGGACCAGCCCGCGTCCAGCACGGCGGTTCGCGCGATGTCGGCACCCTGCTCGCCCACGGGGGTGACGCAGCCCAGCACCACGTCATCGACCAGCGAGGTGTCGAGGTGATGGCGTTGTTGCAGTGCCTGCAGCAGTGTGCGCAGCAGCCACACGGGCGTGGCCTGGTGCAGGCTGCCGTCTTTCTTGCCCTTGCCGCGCGGCGTGCGCACGGTGTCGTAGATATACGCTTCGATCATGAATGGTTCCTTAGAAGATGGCGGAATGGCGCGAGCGTCAGATCACAGAAAACGACTTGCCAGTTCCTTCATGATTTCGTTGGTGCCGCCGTAGATGCGCTGCACGCGGGCATCGGCATACAGGCGGGCGATCACGTATTCCTTCATGTAGCCGTAGCCACCAAAGAGCTGCAGGCACTCGTCGATCAGCTTGCACTGCTGGTCGGTGATCCAGTACTTGAGCAGCGCGGCACGCTCCACGCCCAATTCACCCTTGAGGTGCGACACCATCGCCGCGTCCACCATGGCGCGCGAGGCCATCAGCAAGGCCTGGCATTCGGCCAGCGTGAAGCGGGTGTTCTGGAAGTTGAAGATGGGCTTGCCGAAGGCCTGACGGTCTTTCGTGTAGGCCAGCGTTTCCTGCATGGCCAGCTCCATCGCACCCACGCCGCCCACGGCCACGATCAGGCGCTCTTGCGGCAGCTCCTGCATCAGCTGGAAAAAGCCCATGCCTTCTTGCAGGCCCAGCAGGTTGTCCTTGGGCACCACCACATCGTCAAAGAACAGCTCGGAGGTGTCCTGCGCATCCATGCCGATCTTGTCGAGGTTGCGACCACGGCGGAAACCGGTGACCTCGTCGGTCTCGACCACGAACAGCGAGATGCCTTGCGCGCCCTTGCTCTTGTCGGTCTTGCAGACCACGACGATGAGGTTGGCGAGCTGGCCGTTGGTGATGAAGGTCTTGCTGCCGTTGATTCTGTAGGTGTCGCCCTCCAGCACGGCGGAGGTGCGCACGCCCTGCAGGTCGGAGCCGGTGCCGGGCTCGGTCATGGCAATGGCCCCGATCAGCTCGCCCGAGGCCATCTTGGGCAGCCAGCGCTTTTTCTGCTCTTCGGTGCCGTAGTGCAGGATGTAGGGCGCGACGATGCCCGAGTGCAGCGAGCCGCCGAAGCCGGACTGGCCCGCGGCGGCCTGCGCCAGGATCAGGGCCGCTTCGTGGCCGAAGTCGCCACCGGCGCCACCGTACTCCTCGGGCATGGACGCACACAGGAAGCCATTGGCGCCAGCGTCACGCCAGGCTTGGCGGTCCATCATGCCCTGGGCGCGCCAGGCTTCGTCCTTCGGACCCCACTGCTCCTTGAAGAAACGGGTGGCCGACTCCAGCAGCATCTTGTGCTCGTCGGTCATCCAGGTGGATTCGAAGTTCTGAATGGGCATGGTATTTACTCAGGTAAGGCTGCGATGACCGCTTGACGCGATGCCTTCCCTTCAGACCCTTGGCGGTAATTAAAATTACCGTTAGTGGAAACCCGTAGAACAGACATCCTGTACGACACATTTTGTCGTCTTGTCGCATGGAATGCCTTTGTGCATCGCGTCTGCGGCATATGCCTCATGTTGATCAAGGCCGCGCGACAAGGCAAGAGGATTGCGCCTGATTCGGCGAACGATCGTTCATTTGGTAATATGAATTACCTGATTGGAAAGATGGATTCCCATGCCCGCATCCGCTGCCAGCTCCCCCCCTCCCCGCACCCATGCCGAGCGCCGCGCCATGCTGGCGACCATGCGCACCGACACGCTGCAGCGCATCGAGAACGCGGTACTGAGCCTGTTTTCACAACGCGATTTCCACGAAGTCAGCCTGATCGATGTGGCGCGCACCGCGCACGTCTCGCTGCAGACGATCTACAAGTACTTCGGCAGCAAGGAGGTGCTGGTGTACGCCATGCTGGACGTGATGCTGGGGCGCCTGGCCGAGCGCATGCTCGACCACCTGCAGGGCATTGACGACGCCCGCGAGCGCCTGCGCAAGACCCTGTGGGTGACGGTGGACTACATGGACAAGCACCCCGCCGTGATCCTGCTGCTGTTCACCGCCGTGCCGGTCTCCCGGCACAACAACATCGGCATCTACGAGAGCGCCGAGTTGATGGGCGCGTTTCGCGGGGTGCTCAAGGATGGTCAGGCGCGCGGGGTGCTCAACAACGCCGTCTCCTCCAAGGTCTTGCTCGACGTGTTCATGGGCATCATTGGGCGCGTGATCCTGATGCACATCGTGCGCGGTGAGCGGCGGCCGCTGATCGAGCAGTTCGACGAGTTTTTCAACATCGTGTGGCGGGCGATGTCAGTGGAGTAAGGGCAGCGCACAATCAATCCCTGCCGTGGCGCCTGTCGCATCGATCGGGCCCCGGCCTCCCATCAGGCAAACACAAAGCAACCCAGGAAGGCACCCCATGCGACACACCGAACGACACCGGACCCACCGCGTTGGCTGGCTGCGCGCCGCCGTGCTGGGGGCCAATGACGGCATCGTCTCCACCGCGAGCCTGGTGCTGGGCGTGGCGGCCGCCGGGGCCGACGCCAAAGCCATCCTGGTTGCGGGGGTGGCCGGCCTGGTGGCGGGTGCGATGTCGATGGCCGCCGGCGAGTACGTGTCGGTCAGCTCGCAATCGGACACCGAGCAGGCCGATCTGGCGCGCGAGCGAGAAGAGCTGGCCACCGCCCCCGTCCAGGAGCACGCCGAGCTGACGGGCATTTACGTCAAACGCGGGCTGGACAAGGCCCTGGCCGCCCAGGTGGCGACCCAGTTGATGCGCCACGACGCCTTGGGCGCACACGCCCGGGACGAGCTGGGCATCTCCGACACCCTGGCGGCGCGCCCCGTGCAAGCCGCCCTGGCCTCGGCGGCCACGTTTGCGGTGGGCGCGGCCTTGCCGCTGCTGGTGGTCGTGCTGGCCCCGGCTTCAACCCTCCTGTGGGCGGTGGCGGGCAGCTCGCTGCTGTTCCTGGCACTGTTGGGCGCGCTGTCCGGGCGCGTCGGCGGGGCGCCGATGGGGGCCGCCACTTTGCGGGTCACGTTCTGGGGCGCCCTGGCCATGGCCTTGACGGCCGGGGTGGGGGCCTTGTTCGGGGTCGCGGCCTGAGCGGCTCAGACCCGGGGCCCGCGACTCAGTGGCCGCGGGCGGCCGCCTCGCGCAGCTTGTCCTTCTTGCTCTTGCGCTTGCCCTTGACACCGCCGTTCGGGTCCAGGCCCTGGGGGGCCGCAGGCAGGCCGTCCTCGTCCAGCTCGGCCGCCTCGCCCGGCACCGGCTCGAAGCCGGCGATCTGCTCGCGCGGCACGCGCAGGCCCTGGCGTTTTTCGATCAGGCGGAAGTGCGCCTCGGTGTCGGGGCTGATGAAGCTGATGGCCAGGCCGCTGGCACCCGCCCGGCCGGTGCGGCCGATGCGGTGGATGTAGTCATCGGGCGAGCGCGGCAGGTCAAAGTTGACCACCACGGGCAGCTGGGCGATGTCGATGCCGCGTGCGGCCACATCGGTGGCCACCACCACCTGCAGCTCATGGGCCCTGAACGCGTTCAGCACGGCCCGGCGCCCGCCCTGGCTCAGGTCGCCATGAAACGCGGCCGCATGGATGCCAGCGCGGTGCAGCTTGTGCGCCACCAGTTCGGTGGCGTACTTGGTGGCGGCAAACACCAGCACCCGCGCCTCGGGACCCCAGTCGCTGTTCTGGATCAGGTGCTTGAGCAGCTGCGCCCGCTTGGGCGGATCGACCTCGATGGCGCGCTGGGTGATGTCAGGACGGGTTTCCGGCTCGGCCGGCACCTCGATGCGCACGGGCTCGTGCAGCAAGGTTGAGGCCAGTGCCTGCACCTCGTCGGCAAAGGTGGCCGAGAAAAACAGGCTCTGCCGCTGCGGGGGCAGCATGGCCAGGATCTCGGCCAGCTCGGCGGCAAAGCCCAGGTCGAGCAAGCGGTCGGCCTCGTCGAGCACCAGGGCGGCCACTTCGGCCAGGTTCAGCGCGTTGTGCTGGACCAGGTCGAGCAAACGACCCGGCGTGGCCACGACGATGTCGGCACCGCCACGCAAGGCCATCATCTGCGGGTTGATCGAGACCCCGCCGAACGCGGTGACGATCTTGACGGGCGCCCCCAGGCCGTCGGCCAGCTCACGGGTCACGCCGCCGACCTGATCGGCCAGCTCGCGCGTGGGCACCAGGATCAGCACCAGCAGGCGGCGCGGCGTGCTGCGACGCGCGCCCAGCACCTGCTGCAACAGCGGCAACACGAAGGCCGCGGTCTTGCCCGAGCCGGTCTGGGCCAGACCGAGCACGTCACGCCCCTGGAGGATGGCCGGGATGGCGGCCGTCTGGATGGGCGTGGGGTGCACGAAGCCCTGGTCGGCGGCAACGCGCGCCAGGGGAGAAGTCAAACCAAGGGAAGCAAAGGGCATGGCCGAAGTGTAAAGGCGAGCGCCCCGACATGACCCTGCGACAATCGGGGTTTTGCACCGCTTTGAGAGAGGAATTCACCATGTCCACCATCCCCGCCTGCCCCGTTTGCGCCATGGAGAACACCTACCAGGACGGTGACAACTACGTCTGCCCGGACTGTGCCCATGAATGGCCGATGGCCGCCCAGACCAAATCCAGCGACGACGGCGAAGCCGACGCCGTCATCACCGACGCGCACGGCACCCCGCTGGCCGATGGTGACGCGGTCATCCTGATCAAGGACCTCAAGGTCAAGGGCTCCTCGCTGGTGCTCAAGAAGGGCACCAAGGTCAAGAGCATCCGCCTGGTGGGTGGCGACCACGACGTGGACTGCAAGATCGACGGCATCGGCAACATGTCGCTCAAGTCCGAGTTCCTCAAGAAGGCCTGAGGCCCACCCGAATTCGGGGCTTGGGTTACGGCGCCAGGCGCCGATAACCTGGGGAACACCGCTGACGTCGCCCCGGAGGCCCCATGCCGAGCTACCCCGTCCCTGACAACGAAGCGCAACGCCTGCAGGCCGTGGCCGCGCTGGCGTTCTGCGCCGACACGCCCGACCCGGCCCTGGAGGCCCTGGTGCGCGTGGCGGCCCAGGCCTTTGGTGTCCCCGCCGCGGTGATCAGCCTGATGCAGGCCGACCATCAGGTCTTTGTGGCCCGCGTGGGGGTCGACGTGTCGGAGCTGGCCCGCCACGAATCCCTGTGCAACCCGGTGCTGGTGGCCCCGCAGGCCCCCTGGGTCATCGAAGACCTGAGTGCCGACCCGCGCTTCGCCACCCACCCGCTGGTGCAAGGCGAGGCCGGACTGCGCCTGTATGCCGGCGCGGCCTTGTGCGATGAACAGGGCTTGGCCCTGGGAACCCTGGCCTTGCTCGACACTCAGCCGTGGCCGACCTGGACGGCCGCGCAGGGCCGCACCCTGCAGGATCTGGCCCTGATCGCCTCACGCACCTTGCAAGCCGGGCGGCGCCTGCGCGAGCTGGCGCAACTGGCCGAGGTGGACACCCTCACCGGCCTGCGCCCCGCCGCCCACTTTCAGGCGATCCTGGAAGTGGAGCTGGCCCATGCCATGCGCACCGGCGAGCCCTTCACCTTGCTGGAGCTGGAGCTCGACGGGCTGGATGCCATCCGTGAGGGCTTCGGCGCGGACGCCGCCGACACGGCCTTGCGCGAGACGGCGCTCCGGCTGGCCCAGCAGGTGCGCCTGGGCGATGTGCTGGCCCGCCTGGGGCCAGAGCGCTTCGGGGTGCTGATGCGCCACGGTGGGCATGAGGCCGCCGAAGGTCTGGCGCGACGCGTCACCCAGGCCGTGGCCGCGCCGCTGGTGCTGCACAGTGGTGACGAGGTGGGCGTGGGCATCTCCGTGGGCATGGCCGCTTACTCGGATGCCACCGAGTCGCTGCGCCAACTGCAGTCCGAAGCGGCCTCAGCGCTGGGCGAAGCCCGGGCGCGCAACGCCCGCCGCTGGCAGATGTTCGCCGTGACGCACTGAGCGCATCGAAGGCCCCACCTGCACCCCAGGCGCCTGGGGCCTCCCGTCAGGGCGTACCGCTGTCTTCGTGCTGCTTGTCGACCAGAGTCTGGCGGCTGCGGGCATTGATGAAGCGCAACTCGGCCAGGGCCGTGTCGATCTGGGCGCGCTTGGCCTCCAGCTCGGCAATGGCGGCGTCGGTTTTCTCGATGACATAGGTCAGCTGCTGGATGCGACCCTCGCCGCGCTGGCCGTACATGTCCAGGTAGTGCTTGATCTCGGCCAGCGGCGTGCCCAGCGACTTGGCCCGCAGGATGCGCGTCAGGCGTGCACGGTCGACCTTGTTGTAGACCCGCGTGCCGTTGATGCGCCGCGGCGCCAGCAAGCCCTTGGTCTCGTAAAAGCGCAATGCCCGGGGCGAGACCTTGTAGAGCTCGCACACCTCGGCAATGCCCATCAGGGCGTCGGCACTGCTGTCGTCCTCGTCGTCAAACGCCCACGACGGCGGCAGGCCGGCCTCGCGCTGCGCGAGTTCGGACGTCGATGCATTTTCAGCTTTGGCTTTCACAGGACCCACCACGACAAGAACACCCCACTTCGTTATGCCGGACGCCATGTTAATGGGCCAGGCCGCACACCCTCATCCGCAACGGATGGCCGGGGCCTTGCAAGGGTAGCGACGCCCCTGCGGCCGAGAGCTAGGTAGTTTACCTAGTGAGCATTTGGTTGACGTTAACGTCAAGCAACTCTACAGTGGACCTGTCTTCTCCTGACTGGTCACAAGATGCCTGCCCTGCGAACTGCCCTCAACACCAAGTCCCCCTCTTACCAGGCCAACGTCGACCGCATGACGGAACGCCTGGAACAGGTCCGCGCCCTGGAAACGCTGGTGCGCGATGGCTCTGCCGACAAACGTGCCAAGTTCGACAAGCGCGGGCAATTGCTGCCCCGTGAACGCGTGGCCCGCCTGCTCGACCGTGGCTCGCCCTTCCTCGAATTCAGCACCCTGGCCGGCCTGGGCATGCACGACGACGACGGCAAGAAGTCCGTCCTGGGCGGCGGCACCATCATCGGCGTGGGCATCGTGGCGGGCAAGCGCTGCCTGGTCACCGCCAGCGACTCTGCGCTCAAGGGCGGCACCATCTCGCCCATGGGCCTCAAAAAGGGCCTGCGTGCGCAAGAGATTGCCCGCGAGAACAAGCTGCCCCTGATCTGTCTGGTCGAGAGCGGCGGCGCCAACCTGATGTACCAGGCGGAAATCTTCGTGGAAGGCGGACGCAGCTTTGCCAACCAGGCCCGCCTGTCGGCCATGGGCATCCCGCAGATCGCCGTCGTGCACGGCTCGTCCACCGCCGGCGGCGCCTACCTGCCCGGCCTGTCCGACTATGTCGTGCTGGTCAAGGGTCGCTCCAGCATCTACCTGGCCGGCCCCCCGCTGGTCAAGGCCGCCATTGGCGAAGACGCCACCGACGAAGAACTGGGCGGCGCCGAGATGCACGCCAGCGTGACCGGCCTGGGCGAGTACCTCACCGACAACGACGCCCACGCGATCGCCCTGACCCGCGATCTGGTCGACAAACTGAAATGGGATGCCGCCACCGCGCCGCGTGCCGATGTGGTCGCGCCGCTGTACGACGAGCAGGAGCTGCTGGGCTGCATCTCCGCCGACGACCGCGAGCCCTTCGACACCCGTGAGGTGATCGCCCGCATCGTCGACGGCTCCGACTTCCTCGAATTCAAGGCCGAGTACGGCCACGAGACCCTGTGCGGTCATGCCCGCATCAACGGCCACCTGGTCGGCATCCTGGGCAACAACGGCCCGATCCAGCCCAGCGGCTCGACCAAGGCGGCGCAGTTCATCCAGTTGTGCGACCAGTCCGGCACGCCGCTGGTTTTCTTGCAGAACACCACCGGCTTCATGGTGGGCAAGACGGCCGAGCACACCGGCGCCATCAAGCACGGCTCCAAGATGATCCAGGCCGTGGCCAATGCCCGCGTCCCCAAGTTCACCGTGGTGCTCAACGGCTCGTTTGGCGCTGGCAACTACGGCATGTGCGGCCGCGGCTTTGACCCGCGCTTCATCTTCAGCTGGCCTTCGGCGCGCACCGCCGTGATGGGCGGCGCCCAGGCCGCCAAGGTGATGGAGCTGGTCACGCGCGGGAAGATGGAACGCGCCGGCATGCCCGTCAACGACGCGATGCTCGAAGGCATGTCCGGCGAGATCCGCAAGCGCCTGGACGCCGAAGCCAGCGTGCTGTTCGGCACCGCCCGCCTGTGGGACGACGGCGTGATCGACCCGCGCGACACCCGCCGCGTGCTGTCGATGTGCCTGGACATGGCCGAAGAGGCCGAACAGCGCCAGCTGCGCCCCAACACCTTCGGTGTGGCCCGTTTGTAAGACCCCCACCGCCCCATCTCCCTCCAGCCCGCCTGCTGCCACAAGGACACCGCCATGCAATTCACCGCCGAACACCTCGCCCTCAGCGACACCGTCAAACGCTTCGTTGAGAACGAGATCAACCCCTATTCGGATGAATGGGAAAAGGCCGGCCACTTCCCCGCCCACGAGGTCTTCAAGAAGCTGGGTGACCTGGGCCTGCTGGGCATCAAGTACGACACCGCCTACGGTGGCATGGGCCTCGATTTTTCTTACTCGATGGTGGCCTCCGAAGCCCTGGGCGTGGCCAACTGCGGCGGCGTGCCCCTGTCCATCGGCGTGCAGACCGACATGTGCACCCCGGCCCTGCACCGCTTCGGCTCCGACGCGCTGAAGAAGGAGTTCCTGGCCCCGGCCATTGCCGGCGACATGGTCGGCTGCATCGCGGTGAGCGAAGTGGGCGGCGGCTCGGACGTGGCCGCGCTGAAAACCACGGCCAAGTCCGATGGCGACGACTACGTCATCAACGGCTCCAAGATGTGGATCACCAACGGCATGCAGGCCGACTGGTGCTGCCTGCTGGCCAACACCTCCGAGGGCAAGGTCCACGAGAACAAGTCTTTGATCATTGTGCCGATGGACGCCAAGGGCATCGAGCGCCAGAAGATCGACAAGCTGGGCATGCGTTCGTCCGACACCGCGCAGCTGTTCTTCGACAACGTGCGGGTGCCCAAGCGCAACCTGATCGGCATCGAAGGCACCGGCTTCATGATGCAGATGCTGCAGTTCCAGGAAGAGCGCCTGTACGGTGCGGCCAACTCGCTGCTGATGATGGACCGCCTGATCGACCTGACCATCGCGTATTGCAAGGAACGCAGCACCTTTGGCACCCCGCTGATCCACAACCAGGTCGTGCACTTCCGCCTGGCGGAGCTGCGCACCGAAGTCGAGCTGCTGCGCTCGCTGACCTATCGCGCGGTGGAAGACTATGTGCTGGGCAAAGACGTGACCCGTCTGGCCTCGATGGCCAAGCTGAAATGCGGCCGCCTGGTGCGTGAAGTGTCTGACAGCTGCCTGCAGTACTGGGGCGGCATGGGCTTCACCTGGGACAACCCGCTGGCCCGCGCCTACCGCGACGGCCGCCTGGTCTCCATCGGTGGCGGCGCCGACGAAATCATGCTGGGCATCATCGCCAAGCTCGAAGGCACGCTGCCCAAGAAGGCGCGCTGAGCCCGCCTCCGCCCCATGCCCCGCCCAATCGATCGATCGACGCATCACAAGGTCACCTCATGAGCCTCACCACCCTTCAGGTCCAGCTGGACCGGGGCGTTTGCACCCTCACCCTGAACCGTCCGGAGGTGCGCAACGCCATGTCCATGACCATGGTGCAGGAGCTGCTGACGGCCCTGGAACACGCCGAAGCCAACCCCGCCGTGCGCGTGGTGGTGGTCCGGGGCGCGGGCGGCCATTTCTGCGCTGGCGGCGACATCGGCGACATGGCCCAGGCCCGCATGAAGCTGGCGCAACAGCAGGCGCAACTGAGCGCGGGGGAGACTGTCACCGAGCGCAACCCGATCGAAGCGGTCAACGCCGCGTTCGGGCGCCTGTGCCTGGCCTACGCCCACTCCAGCCTGCCCATCGTCACCGTGCTGGAAGGCACCGTGATGGGCGGCGGCTTCGGCCTGGCCTGCGTCTCGGACGTGAGCCTGGCGCGCGACAACGTGAGCTTTCGCCTGCCGGAAACCTCGCTGGGCATCGTGCCCGCGCAGATCGCCCCCTTCCTGGTCGAACGCCTGGGCTACGCCGAGGCCAAGCGCCTGGCGGTGACCGGTGCCAAGGTCGATGCGCAGGAAGCCCTGACGATCCGCCTGGTGCACGAGGTGCATGCCGATGAGGACAGCCTGGATGCGGCCCTGCAGCGCACGCTCGCGCGCATCCTGAGCTGCGGCCCCAAGGCCATCGCCCACACCAAGCAGCTGCTCACCCGCGCGCGCCACACCTCGGCCGAGTACCTGATCGACGATGCCGCGGCGCTGTTTGCCCGCACCGTACTCAGCGAAGAAGGCCAGGAGGGCACCGGTGCCTTCATGCAAAAACGCCCCCCCTCCTGGATGCCATGACCCACCCCCTACGCGCTTCGCGCGCCCCCTCAAGGGGGCACCACCAATGGCCCGGCCAAGCCGGCTCCATGGTGGTCGCTGGGACAGCGACGCATGCGGACAAGCTCACTGCGAAAACACCATGATCCACAAAATCCTGATCGCCAACCGCGGCGAAATCGCCTGCCGCGTCATCCGCACCGCCCGCAAGCTGGGCTACCGCACGGTGGCCGTGTACAGCGAGGCCGATGCCAAGGCGCCGCACGTCAGCCTGGCTGACGAGGCCGTCTGCATCGGCCCGGCCCCGGCCGCCGAGTCCTACCTGAAAGGCGAGGTGCTGCTGGCCGCCTGCCGCCAGACCGGCGCCAATGCCATCCACCCCGGCTACGGCTTCCTGTCCGAGAACGCCGGCTTCGCCCAGGCCTGCCGCGATGCGGGCGTCATCTTCATCGGCCCGTCACCCGAAGCCATCCGCGTGATGGGTGACAAGGCCGGCGCCAAGCAGGAAATGATCAAGGCGGGCGTGCCCACCGCGCCCGGCTACCTGGGGGCTGACCAGAACGACGAGGTCTTGATCGCCGAAGGCAAGCGCCTGGGCTACCCGCTGCTGGTCAAGGCCGTCAGCGGCGGTGGCGGACGCGGCATGCGCCTGGTTCACCAGGACGACGAGTTGGCCCAGGCCATCGTCAGCGCCCGCCGTGAAGCGCAAAGCGCCTTCGGCGACGGCACGCTGATGCTCGAGCGCCTGATTCTGGATGGCCGCCACATCGAGATCCAGGTCTTCGCCGACAGCCACGGCAACGCCGTCTACATCGGCGAGCGCGACTGCACGGCCCAGCGCCGCCGCCAGAAGGTCATCGAAGAGTCCCCCTCCCCCGTGGTGAGCCCCGCCATGCGCGAGGCCATGGGCCGCGATGCGGTGCTGGCCGCCAAGGCGATCCACTACTGCGGCGCCGGCACCATCGAGTACATCGTCGACCCCGACCTGAACTACTACTTCCTGGAGATGAACACCCGCCTGCAGGTGGAGCACCCGGTCACCGAGATGATCTCAGGCCTGGACCTGGTGGAGTGGCAACTGCGCGTGGCCTCGGGCCAGCCCCTGCCCCTCACGCAAGAGCAGATCACGCTGAGCGGCCACGCCATCGAAGCGCGCCTGTACACCGAAGACCCGTATGCCGGCTTCGCGCCGCAGACCGGCCGCATCGCCTGGTGGCGTCCCGAGCAGGCCCTGTTCGACGGCGTGCGCATCGACGATGGCATCCGCGAAGGCGGCGAGGTCAGCCCGCATTACGACCCCATGGTGGCCAAGCTCATCGTGCACGGCCGCGACCGCGACGACGCGATCCGCCGCCTGATCGCCACGCTGGACGACGCGCCCCTGCTGGGCCTCAACCACAACGCCCGCTTCCTGCGCGACCTGGTGGACCACCCGCGCTTTCGCGCCGGCACCATGACCACCACGCTGATCGACCAGTGGCAAACCGACGGCGAGCCCCTGCTGCAGCGCCCCGTGGCCCCGGATGCGATCTGGCTGCTGGCTGCGGCCCTGCACGCGGTGCACCGCGAAGGCCACGCCACCGGCCTGCGTGCCGCCAGCGTCGTCGCCTATGACATCCCGCTGGCCTGCGGCACCGACAAGCGTGCGCTGCGCGTGCAGCACGGCGCGGGTCACACCTACCTGGTCCACCCCACGCCCACGGCCCCCGCCGCTCCGCTGCGCGTGCTCTCGCACGACGCGGCCACCGGCTGGTGCCGCTATGAACTCGAGGGCGTGCAAAAGCGCGTCCGTGCCGTGTGGTGTGGCGACGACCTGCACCTCGTGGTCGAGGCGGCCACCCATGTGTTCACCGAAGTCTCGGCCTGGCCCAACCAGGGCGCGGGACAGGACCCCAGCCGTGGCCTCTCCCCGGTGGCCGGCACGGTCGCCCAGGTGCTGGTCAAGGCGGGTGACACGGTCGTCGAAGGTCAGCCTTTGCTGAGCATCGAGGCCATGAAGATGGAAATGTGGCTCTCCGCGCAAGCCCCGGGCGTGATCAAGGCCGTGCATGCGGTCCCGGGCGAACAGGTGCAGGCCAAGGCCCTGCTGATCGACATCGAACTCACCAAGGATCAATGATGGACAAGGCCATTCTCACCTGCGCGCTCACCGGCGTGCTGACCGACCCCAAGCAACACCCGGTGCCCGTCACGGCCCAGGAAATGGCCGCTGCGGCCCGCGAGGCCTACAACGCCGGCGCGTCCATCATGCACGTGCACCTGCGCCAGCAGACGCCCGGCATGGGCCGCTTCCCCAGCTGGGACCCAGCGGTGGCCGCCGAAATCGACACCGCCATCCGCGAAGCCTGCCCGGACGTCATCATCAACCTGACGACTGGCGTGGTCGGCACCGACATCTCCGGCCCGGTGGCCTGTATCCGTGCCGTGCGCCCCGAAATCGCCGCCTGCAATGCCGGCAGCCTCAACTACCTCAAGATCAAAGACAACGGCGAGTGGGCCTGGCCCCCGATGCTGTTCGACAACCAGGTCGACAAGGTCAAGGCCATGCTCGATGTGATGGCCGAGACCGGCACCCGCGCCGAGTTCGAATGCTTCGATGTGGGCATCGTGCGCTCGGTGGGCATGTACAAGAAGGCCGGCATGACCGACCACCTGGAGTACAACTTCGTGATGGGTGTGGCCTCGGGCATGCCGGTGGACGCCGACCTGCTCAAGCTGCTGGTCAAGTACCGCGAACCCAACACGATCTGGCAGACCACGTTGATCGGCCGCGAAGAGATCTGGCCCGTTCACCAGGCCACTGCCGACCTCGGCGGCATGCTGCGCACCGGTGTGGAAGACACCTTCTACCTGCCCGGCGGCACCCGCACCACCGGCAACGGTCAGCTGATCGAAGCCCTGGCACAGTGCGCCCGCAACGCCGGTCGCGAGGTCGCCAGCCCCGCCGAGGCTCGGACCCTGTTGGGCCTGAACCCCAGCCATGTGCACGGCGTCACGGCTTCGCCCGCCACGGTCTGAGGACATACCCCAGAACGGGTGCCAGCCCCCGCCGCACGTACCAGGAACTGGCATCATCGGCGTGCACAGTCGCACTCGTCCGGTTCATGGTGTCCTCCCCCCTGCTCCCCTCCTCCTCCCGCAACGAGACCCCAACGTCTCGTGATCGGGTGTTGGCCACGGATTGGTTGGGCACCGCCTGCCAGGGGCGCCGACGCCTGCAGATCACGGTGCTGCCCTACTGCATTGGGGTGTCCTCGGCCTACATTGGCGCGAGCCTGAACGCCGTCCCGCTGTGGGCCGCGCATGCGCTCGCGGCTTGGTGTGCTGCGGGCCTGTTGCTGTTCTGGGCCTTGCTGCGCAGCGACCTGACCGAACACTGGCCCGACCCGGCGCTGATCTTCCCTCAGGTGCTATTCGGCTGCAGTGCCGTGGTGCTGGCCTACACCCTCATCGACGCCTCGCGTGGCCTGGCCCTGCTGTGGCTGTGCCTGCTGATGCTGTTCGACATCCACCGGCTGGACACCCGGCAACTGGTGCTCGCCACCGTGGGGTCGCTCATCCTGATGCTCTGCGCCACCTTCCTTCACGATCGCCTGCACGACACCCGCATCGACCTCATCTCCGAGTGGATCAGCCTGGGCACCGGCGCGGTCGTGATGCCGGTGATGCGCCAGGTTTCGCTCAAGAGCTACCAGATGCGCCACCAGATGCTGACCCAACGCGCCGAGTTGGCCAGTACCGTGGCCAATCTGGAGCGGGCCTCGGCCCACGATGCCCTGACCGGGCTGAGCAACCGCCACCACATGCAGGCCCTGCTCGACGAGGAAGTGCGTCGCCTGCGTCGCACCGAGCAGGCCTTCTGCCTGGCCATCATCGACCTGGACCACTTCAAGCAGATCAACGACCGCCACGGCCACGCCACCGGCGACGCCGTGCTGCAGGCCTTCGCCCGGGTGGCGCAGACCGCCTTGACCCCCACCGACCGGCTGGCCCGTTGGGGCGGCGAGGAGTTCCTGCTGCTGATGCCAGAAACCGGCCTGCCCACGGCCCAGCAACGCCTGGAAGCGCTGCAGCAGCGCATCCGCTCGCATGACTGGTCGCGTGAGGCCGACGGCCTGAGCGTGAGCTTTTCGGCCGGGCTGTGCGAACCCGGTGGCCGCGTGCCCCTGCACCGCGACCTGGAACGGGCCGACCGCGCGCTTTACAAAGCCAAAGCCCAGGGCCGTGCACGCACGGTCCTGGCCGACCGCACATGAGTGCGCCCACCCTGTCCTGGTCTGATCAGTTGCTGGGCACCGAGCCGCGCCTGCGCGACCGCACGCTGTTGAGCCTGCTCGGCAGCCTGGTCTACCTGGTGTGGTTCCTGGTGCTGGTGACCTTCGGCATCCCACAGCAACGCGTCAGCCCCAGCCTGGGCCTCACCTTCATGTTGCTCATGGTGCCCGGTATGCTGCTGTTCTACCCCCTGGTGCGCAGCCGCTGGACGGAGCGCTTTGCCGATCCCGCCCTCATGTCGGTCCAAATCCTTTGGGGCTGCCTGGTCGCGGTGGTCGCCTACGCCACGGTGCCCACCGGGCGCGCCGCCCTGCTGCAAACCATGGGGCTGGGCCTGGTGTTCGGTTTCATGAGCCTGACCCCGAAAGCGGCCGTGCGCACCGGCGTGATCCTGATCGGCATGCTCCTGGCCCTGCTGGTCTGCGGCTTCGTCATGCCCTTGCCGGATTTTCGTCCGGCGCCGCAGGCCATCAAACTGGTGTCGGCCGCCTTCATCATGGGCTTGATCACGATGCAATCGCACAAGTTCGCCCGCCTGCGTGAACGCGTGCAGACAGAACGGCGGGAGCTGGTCGGGGCGCAACTCGCGCTGGAGCGGGTGACACGTCACGACGCCCTCACCGGCCTGCTCAGCCGCCTCTATGGGCAGGAGCGCCTGGATCGCGAGCACCAGCGCGCCCAGCTTACCGGTCGCACCTTTGGCGTGGTCCTGATGGACCTGGACCACTTCAAGCAGATCAATGACGAGCATGGCCACCAGGTGGGCGACGAGGTGTTGGTGGCCTTCGCCCAGGCCGCGCGCGAGGTGCTGCGCGACACCGACCTGATCGCCCGCTGGGGCGGCGAAGAGTTCCTCATCATCCTGCCGGACACGCACGAGGCCGACAAAGCCCTGCAGGCCTTGGAGCGCCTGCAGGCCCGCCTGCGCACCACGCTCGTATCTGACATGGCGCCCACGCTGCGGGTCAGCTTCTCGGCGGGCTATGCGCTGTGGTCCGCCCCCGAAGACGTGGACGTGCTGCTGCAACGCGCCGACCGCGCGCTGTATGCGGCCAAGCACGCGGGGCGCAACCGCTGCGTGCAGGCCCTCTGAGCGATCACCTGCCCGGGGGACCCGTGCGCATGCTCAGCCGGCCAGGCCCAGCGCCATCTGAGTCGATTGGGCCACGCCCTCGCCCTTGACGCGCTGCACCTCGTCCACCAGACGCATGGCCACGTCGCGCAGCTCGGTCAGGGAGCTGGCCCTCTCAAGCTCGAGAGAAAACTGGTAGCCCTTGATCAGACCCAGATGCGTTTTGATCTGGGCGTTGAGTTGCTCGTACAGCTGACGGTAGCTGAGGGCGCCTTCAGGGGCCACATCCTGGGACAGCGCGGCAGGCGCTGACGCAACCACGACCGCAACAGCAGAGGCCGGGGCCTCGCCAGGTGAAGCGACCGAGCCGACCTGCAGGGCGATGAGCCCAGCGTCCCGCAAGGTCTGCAGGTCGTCGGGCGTGGCGCCCTGCACCATCCCGAGCCACTCGGCTGCGGGCCGTGCCGCGTCGATGACAAACAGCAGATTGCGCGCCGTGCGCGACAGTGGCAAAGACCGGGCTCGGAGTTCCTGGCGCCCCAGATCGGTCTTGGTGAAACACGCTCCCATCGTCCCTCCACTCACTGCATTGACGTTGTCTGAGGCCGGCATCCACCCGCCCGTTCGTTAGAGCAAGCAGGAATGTTAGGCGACAGCTTGGCGACGCGGGCTATCGTTAGCCCTGCGTACAGATTGCATCTCTTTTTGTCACCGCGCGTCATCAAGTCAGGGCGACGCCCGCGGGTGAGGTTCTTGCTTGGCAGAGCACGGTCTTCACTCGCCTTCTGCCGCCACATGTCCGAGCCCGCCGTTTTCGCATCCGACCTGACACTGAGCAACAGCCCTCTGCCCCGTCATGCCCCGCGGGTGTTGCTACCCGCGTGCAACCGCATGAGGGGCCCGCACCCCTTCCACATGGTGGGGCGCAAATATGTGGAGGCGGTGCGCCTGGCCGGGTGCTTGCCGGTGATCGTGCCGGCGGCGCATCCCGACGAATTGCTGGCCTGGCTGGACCTGGCCGATGGCGTGCTGCTGACGGGGTCGCCGTCGAACGTGCACCCTGGGCATTTCGGTCAGGCAGTGCAGGACCCCAGCCTGCCGCTGGACCTCTTGCGCGACCAATGGACCTTGCCGCTGATCCGCCTGGCGCTGGCGCGCGGGCTGCCTTTGCTGGGCATCTGCCGTGGCTTCCAGGAGGTCAATGCGGCCATGGGGGGCAGCCTGCATCAGGCCGTGCATGAACAGCCCGGTCTGGCAGACCACCGCGGGCCCTCGGAAGCACAACCGCTGGACGAGCAGTACGGGCCCTTGCACCCGGTGCACCTGCCAGCAGGGGGCCTCCTGGCCAAGGTGCTGCAGACAGAGCAGGTGATGGTCAACAGCCTGCATGGCCAAGGGGTGGATCGGCTGGCCCCGGGGGCCCGCATCGAGGCCACGGCCCCCGATGGGCTGGTGGAGGCGTTTTCGTTTCCGGAGCGGCCGGGCTTCAATCTGGCCGTGCAGTGGCACCCGGAATGGCGGGCGGCCGACAACCCGGTGTCGATGGCGATGTTCCGAGCCTTTGGCGCGGCATGTCGGGCCTGGCACGCCCAGGCACACGCACACGCACCAAGTCGGAGCGACATGCGCACCGACTGAGCGCAAGCGCTGGCCCGGCGAGGTTGGCGCCACGGAGCCCACAAGGCCGACGCGACTGGCACTGGATTTGCTTATGTCAGTGGGAGAGCGGTTCGGGCCCCGGTGGGCCAGGGCTGAATGATCGCTAGGGTTCCGTGTCAGGCGTGGTCGCCCACCTGACGGTCTGGTCCGAGAGCAATCGGCCACGGTGATGTGGCTCCACGGAGGGACAAAAGCCCGGGAGATTCTTGTGCACGGCACAGGTGTCTCTCGCTTTGTCCATCCTTGAGGAGTTCGACCATGTCATCTGCCCCACCCGATCCCCTGAGCACGGCCGCGCCCAATCCGCCGGCTGCGGCGCCCGTGGATGCCGTGCAGCACTGGCAGAGCTTTCCGCCGGCCACCCTGAACGGCATCCCACCCGCGCAGATCCTGTGGTCGGAGCGCATGCCCGGCGGCGGGCACTGGTCGTGGCGTCTGCGCCGTGGCACGAGCCTGCGCTTTGTGGCTCTGAACGCCGGGGTGAACGCCAGCGTGGTGCTCTATGCGGCCCACAACCCGCTGGAGCGCTACAACATGCCCGACTCGCTCAAGGCGCAGCACACCGCGCACTACACGCGGGGTCACGTGTTGATGAGTGACATGGGCCGGGCCCTGGCCAGCGTCACGCAAGACAGCCTGGGCTGGCACGACCCACTGGGTGCCCTGCTGGACAACGAGCGCATGGCCGCCCAGTACGGCACGCACCGCTTCGAAGCCCATCGCAATGGCATGCACCGTTCGGGCAAGGATGGCCTGCTCATTGAAATCGGCAAGCATGGCCTGAGCCGCCGTGACCTGATCGCCCCGGTCAACCTCTTCAGCAAGGTGTCGGTGGACGAGGACGGGCGCTTCCACTTTGCGGCGGGCCACAGCCGGGCGGGCGACATCGTCGAGCTGCGCTGCGACATGGACCTGATCCTGGCCGTCTCGACCGCCCCGCATCCGCTGGACCCGGCCCAGGTGTATGCGCCGGGCAAGGTGGGCATCGTGGCCTGGCGCAGCGGCCCGGCGCCGGCGGACGACGTCTGCCGCACCTCGCGGGGCGAGAACGCCCGCGCCCACCACAACACCGATCAGTTCTACCTCTGAAAGGACGCGACATGACTGCCACCGCCATCCGCATCCAGGACAGCGCGCTTGATCCGGCCCAGGCCGTGCTCAACCAGCGCCATCCGGCCGGCGAGCCGATTCTGTTCAAGGTGGATCAGGGCCAGACCCTGCGCATCGTGGACCTGGAAGGCAACCAGGCCGCCGACGTCATCTTCTACAGCCGTGCCGACCTGGCCGAGCACTACAGCGCCACCGGCACCATGCTGCACCAGGGCGGCATCTACCTGACCACCGGCTCGGTGCTGATGAGCAATGAGGGCCGGCCCATGCTCACCATCGTGGCCGACACCTGCGGCCGTCACGACACCCTGGGCGGCGCCTGCGCGGCCGAGAGCAACACCGTGCGCTACGCCCTGCAAAAGAAGTTCATGCACAGCTGCCGCGACAACTACCTGATCGCCCTGCAGCACGCCGACATCGGGCTGGGCAAGGCCGATCTGGTGCCCAACATCAACTTCTTCATGAACGTGCCGGTGACGGCCGAGGGCGACCTGAAGTTCGACGATGGCGTCTCCGGTCCGGGCAAGTACGTGGAGCTGCGCGCCGAGATGGACGTGTGGGTGCTGATCTCCAACTGCCCGCAGCTCAACAACCCCTGCAACGCCTACAACCCGACGCCCATCCAGTTGCTGGTGTGGGATGCGGTCTGAGCCTTCCTGATCTTGAGGCCAGCAGGACGGCCTGCTGAGCGACACCCACTCGCGGGACGGCCCGCACCAGGACCCTATGTTCGACAAGGTACTCATCGCCAACCGGGGCGCCATCGCCTGCCGCATCATCCGCACGCTCAAAAGTCTGGGCATCCAGAGTGTGGCGGTCTACTCCGACGCGGACGCCAGCGCCCGCCACGTGCGCGAGGCCGACGAAGCCTATGGCGTGGGACCCGCGCCCGCGGCGCAGAGTTACCTGCGCGCCGACGAGATCCTGCGCATCGCCCGCGAGTGCGGCGCACAGGCCATCCACCCCGGCTACGGCTTTCTGTCAGAAAACCCCGGCTTCGCCGAAGCCTGCGAGGCGGCCGGCATCGCCTTCATCGGCCCCACAGCCGCTCAGATGCGGGCCTTTGGCCTCAAGCACACGGCCCGCGACCTGGCCCAGGCCAACGCGGTGCCGCTGCTGCCGGGTTCGGGTCTGCTGCGCGACGTCGACCATGCGCTCAGCGAGGCCGAGCGCATTGGCTACCCCGTGATGCTCAAGAGCACGGCAGGTGGCGGCGGCATCGGCATGCGCCTGCTGCGCAGCGCCGAGGAGGTGGCCGAGGCCTTTGCCTCCGTGCAGCGTCTGGCCTCCGCCAACTTCAAAGACGCGGGCCTGTTCCTGGAGAAGTTCGTGGAGCGCGCCCGCCACATCGAGGTGCAGGTGTTTGGCGATGGTCAGGGCCAGGTGCTGGCCTTGGGCGAGCGCGACTGCTCCGTGCAACGCCGCAACCAGAAGGTCATCGAAGAGACGCCCGCGCCCGGCTTGACCCCGGCGCAGCGCGCGGCCCTGCATGCCACCGCCGTGCGGCTGGCACAGGCTGTGGCCTACCGCTCGGCCGGCACGGTCGAGTTCGTGTACGACGCCGACTCCGGTGAGTTTTACTTCCTGGAGGTCAACACGCGTCTGCAGGTGGAACACGGGGTGACCGAGCAGGTGTTTGGCGTGGACCTGGTGGCGTGGATGGTGCGCCTGGCCGCGGGCGACCTGCCCGATCTGGCCTCGCTGGCCACCCCGCCGCAGGGCGCCTCCATCCAGGTGCGCCTGTATGCGGAAGACCCGGCGCGCGCCTTCCAGCCCAGCGCCGGCTTGCTGACCGAGGTCGTCTTCCCGGCCGACGCCCGCGTGGACAGCTGGGTCGAGCGTGGCACCGAGGTGCCGGCCTGGTACGACCCTATGCTGGCCAAGATCATCGTCACCGCCGAAGACCGTCAGGCCGCGCTGGTCAAGCTGGATGCGGCCTTGGCCGACACCCGCGTGGCGGGCATCGAAACCAATCTGGCCTACTTGCGCCAGGTGGTGCGCCACCCGGTCTTCCGCGAGGGCCGTCAGATCACCCGCTTTCTCAGCGAGCTGTCCTACCAGCCCGACACCATCGAGGTCCTCTCCGCGGGGGTGCAGACCGCCGTGCAGGACTGGCCCGGCCGCCGGGGTTACTGGGATGTGGGTGTGCCGCCTTCCGGCCCCATGGATGCCTATGCCCACCGCACCGCCAACCAGCTGGTCGGCAACGCCTCTGACGCGGCCACGCTGGAGTGCACCCTGCAAGGCCCCACGTTGAAGTTCAACGCCGCGGCGGTGATCGCCGTGACTGGTGCGCCCGTGAGCGTGACGCTCGATGGCACGCCTCTGGCTCAATGGGTGAGCCATGCTGTGCCCGCAGGCAGCACCCTGGCGATCGGCCGCGCCGAGCTGGGTTGCCGCATCTATCTGGCGGTGGGGGGCGGGCTGGACACGCCGCTCTACCTGGGCAGCCGCGCCACCTTCACCCTCGGCCAGTTCGGAGGCCATGGTGGCCGCAACCTGCGCGTGGGCGATGTGCTGCACCTGGCTCAGCCGGGTGCCGGGACAGCCGGACAGCAGCTGCAGCCCGAGGCCATCCCCGCCTTTGACCGCCACTGGGATGTGGGCGTGCTCTACGGCCCGCACGGCGCACCCGACTTCTTCCTGGACGAGGACATCAGGGTCTTCTTCGACACCGACTGGGAGATCCACTACAACTCCAGCCGCACGGGCGTGCGCCTGATCGGCCCGCGCCCGCAATGGGCCCGCACCGATGGCGGCGAAGCCGGCCTGCACCCCTCCAACATCCACGACAACGCCTATGCGGTGGGCGCCATCGACTTCACGGGCGACATGCCGGTGATCCTGGGCCCGGACGGCCCCAGCCTGGGGGGCTTCGTCTGCCCGGCCGTGGTCGTGCAGGCCGAGCTGTGGAAGCTGGGCCAGCTGCGCCCAGGCGACACCGTGCGTTTCCACCGCCTCACCGCCGCACAAGCGGCCGAGCGGGAACAGGCCCTGGAGGCGTGCATCCGCACCTTGTCGACCCCCTTGCCCACCGCCCCGGTGGACGCCCCCGAGGCAGGCCTCACGCCCATCCTGGCCGACGTGCCCGCAGACGGTGAAAAGCCCCATGTGGTCGTGCGCCAGGCGGGCGACCGCTACATCCTGATGGAGTTCGGCGCGCTGGTGCTGGACCTGGAGCTGCGCTTTCGCGTCCATGCGCTGATGGAGGCACTGAAGGCGCTCCACGGCGGCCAGGGGCTCGATGGCATCGAAGACATGACGCCGGGCATCCGCTCCCTGCAGATCCATTTCGACCCGGCCCGCCTGCCGCGCGACGAGCTGGTGCGCATCCTGCTGGACACCGAAGACCGCCTGCCCCCGCTGGATGACATCTCGGTGCCCACCCGCATCGTGCACCTGCCGCTGTCGTGGGACGATGCCCAGACCCGCCTGGCCATCGAGAAGTACATGCAGTCGGTGCGGCCCGATGCGCCCTGGTGCCCCAGCAACATCGAGTTCATCCGACGCATCAACGGCCTGGACAGCATCGACGACGTTTTCAAGGTGGTGTTTGACGCGAGCTACCTGGTGCTCGGCCTGGGCGACGTCTACCTGGGTGCGCCCGTGGCCACGCCGGTGGACCCACGTCACCGCCTGGTGACCACCAAGTACAACCCGGCGCGCACCTGGACGCCCGAGAACGCCGTGGGCATTGGCGGCGCCTACATGTGTGTCTACGGCATGGAAGGCCCCGGCGGCTACCAGTTCGTGGGCCGCACCCTGCAGATGTGGAACCGCTGGCGTCATGGCGAAGACAGCGCCGTGCGCGACACCTTCAGCCAGCCCTGGTTGCTGCGGTTCTTTGACCAGATCCGCTTCTACCCCGTCGATGCCGACGAGCTGCTGCGCATCCGCGCCACCTTCCCACATGGCGGCTACCCGCTGCGCATCGAGCCGGCCACCTTCCAGCTGGGCACCTACCGCCGCTTTCTGGCCGAAGAGGCCGACAGCATCGCCGCGTTCAAGACGCGTCAGCAGGCCGCCTTCGAGGCCGAGCGCGAACGCTGGGTGGCCAACGGCCAGGCCGATTACGCCAGCGATGCCGATGTGGCCGCCGCCGGCCCCGACAGCGAGCTGGACCTGCCTCCAGGCGGCCGCGCCGTGGCCACCAGCGTGCCCGGCAATGTGTGGCAGGTGGCCGTGCGCGAGGGCCAGCAGGTGAAAGCGGGCGACACCCTCATCGTGGTCGAGTCCATGAAGATGGAATTCAGCATCACGGCCCCGCACGACGCCACGGTGCACAAGCTGCTGTGCCGCGAGGGGGCGCCGGTGGCCGCGGGCCAGGACGTGCTGGTGCTGGTCGAGGCCACCGTCTGAGCCCCCGTCCCTCCCATTTCATGACCGATCCCACGGAGTGCCAACCATGACCCTTCAGGACCTCAGTTTCGACCTCAGCAGCCTGCAATCGGCCTACCAGCGAGGTCTGGATGTGCGCGCCCTCATCGCCGAAGCCCAGCGACGCGCGGCGGGCGACGCCCACCACGCCTTCATCCACCGCCTCACCGAGGCCGAGATCGAGCCCTATGTGGCCCACCTCGAAGGTCTGGATCCAGCCAGCCTGCCGCTCTACGGCGTGCCCTTTGCCATCAAGGACAACATCGATCTGGCCGGCATCCCGACCACGGCCGCCTGCCCCGCGTTCGCCCACACGCCCGAAGCCGACGCCTTCGTGGTGCGCCAGCTGATCGCCGCCGGCGCGGTGCCGATCGGCAAGACCAATCTGGACCAGTTCGCCACCGGCCTCAACGGCACGCGCTCACCGTATGGCGCGTGTCGGAACGCCTTTGATCCGGCCTTCATCTCCGGCGGATCGAGCTCGGGCTCATCGGTGGCCGTGGCCCAGGGCTGGGTCAGCTTTGCGCTGGGCACGGACACGGCGGGGTCGGGACGCGTGCCGGCAGCGTTCCACAACCTCATCGGGCTCAAGCCCACCTGCGGCCTGCTGTCCACGCGCGGCGTGGTGCCGGCCTGCCGCTCGCTGGACACGGTGACGGTGTTCGCGTTGACCGCCGCAGACGCCGATGCGGTGCTGCAGTGCGCCGCCGTGTTCGATGCCGAGGACCCCTACAGTCGCCCGGCCGAACCCAGCGGCGTGGACTTCTCGGCCGGGCCGTTCCGCTTTGGCGTACCGCGTGCGCAGGACTGGCAATTCTTTGGCAATGCCGAGGCCGAGCGCCTGTTCCAGCAGTCGATCCTGCGTCTGCAGGCCCTGGGCGGCACCGCGGTGGAGATCGACCTGTCGCCCTTCCTCGAAGCCGCCCGCCTGCTGTACGAAGGCCCCTGGGTGGCCGAGCGCTACCTGGCCATCCAGTCTTTCATCGATGCGCAGCCCGAGGCCGTGTTTCCGCCGGTGCGCACCATCATCGAAGGTGGGCGCTCCCGCACCGCCGGCGACGCCTTTGCAGGCCAGTACCGGCTCAAGGCCCTGAAGCGCACGTGTGATGCCGTCTGGGACCAGATCGACTGCCTGCTCACACCCACCGCCGGCACGATCTACCGCATCGCCGCCATGCAGGCCGACCCGATCCGTCTCAACGCCCACCTGGGCTGCTACACCAACTTCATGAACCTGCTGGACTACAGCGCCGTGGCGGTGCCTGCGGGCTTCCAGCAAGCGGGCGACGCGGCCGGCCTGCCCTGGGGTGTGACCCTGGCGGCGCCCGCGCACCGGGACCTGTGCCTGCTGCGCCTGGCCGATCGACTGCACCGGCAGCTGGCCACCGAGGACACCACCTATGCCCTGGGCGCCACCGCACAGCGCTGGGCGAACCTCGGTGACGCGCCCTCCGCCCTGCACGCCCCCGACGCCACGCGCACTGGCACCGTGCAGGTGGCCGTGTGTGGCGCCCACCTCAGCGGCCTGCCGCTCAACCCGCAGCTCACCTCGCGCGGCGCTCGCCTGGTCGCCACCACCACCTCGGCGCCACAGTACCGGCTCTATGCCCTGCCGGGTGGGCCGGTGGCGCGGCCTGGCATGGTCCGGGTGGCCGAAGGCGGCGCGGCCATTGCGGTGGAAGTGTGGGAGCTGCCGGGTGCCGCCTTTGGCAGCTTCGTGGCCGGCATCCCCACCCCGTTGGGCATCGGCAAAGTCACACTGGCCGATGGTCGCGTGGTGCCGGGCTTCACATGCGAAGAGCTGGGCACCGTGGGCGCCACCGACATCACGGCATTCGGGGGGTGGAAAGCCTGGCTGGCCCACGCACAGGCGGCGTGACGCGGACTGAAGCGGACTGATCCGGCGCTAGGCGGCGCCGGGATGCAGCGGCGGCATGGTCGCCGCCATCAACTGCAGATGCCCCGTCACCACGCCGCGCAGCGTGATCATCGCGTTGGCGATGGCCTGCAACGTGCCCGCAGGGCCCTGCACCAGGATCACCTCCATCATCTGCTGGCCCACCAGGTGCACGTGCAGCGAGCTGATCACCTCGTCGATGTGGGCGCACTGCAGGTCGGCCAGCTGCTTTTGCAGGCCGTGCACCGAGCGGTCATACAGCAGCGTGATGGTGCCCACCATGACCTCGCCCCCCAGTTGCCGTTTGTGTTCCAGCAACTGGGTGTGGATCATGGCCCCGATGGCCTGAGAGCGACTTTCATAGCCCTGCCCCGTCACCATCTGGTCGAGCTCCTGCAGCATCTCCTCCGGCATGGAGATGCTGATGCGGGTCACCAGGCCCGTGCGGGTGTCCGAAGGCAGGGACATGGCCGGACTCAGAACATGTGGCTGTAGCGCTCGACTTCCCACGCACTCACCGACAGGTGGTAGGTCTCCCACTCCTGCGTCTTGTACTTGATGAACTCGTCACGCAGGCCCTTGCCCAGCGTGCGTTCCACCAGCGGATCGTCGGCAAAGGCCTGGATGGCCTCTTGCAGCGTCTGGGGCAGGAACTCGATGCCGCGCTCGCGGCGCTGTGCGTCGCTCAGCTCGTACAGGTTGTCCTCGTTGGGCGCGCCGGGGTTCAGGCCCTCTCGGATGCCTTCCAGGCCCGCGGCCAGGGCCAGCGCCGCAGCCAGGTAGGGGTTGACCGCGCCGTCGGCATTGCGCGACTCGCAGCGACCGCCCCCGGCGGGGATGCGCACCGAGTTGGTCCGGTTGTTCGAGCCATAGGAGTTGAACACCGGGGCCCACGAGAAGTAGTTCATCGCCCCCCGACGCACCAGGCGCTTGTAGCTGTTCACGGTGGGCGCAAACGCCGCACACAGCGCGCGACCGTGCTTGAGGATGCCGCCCACGAACAGGTAGCCCAGCGGCGTCAGGCCGATGCCGCGCGGATCGTCCTTGGGGTCGCAGGCAAACAGGTTCTTGCCGGTATGCAGGTCGTAGAGCGACATGTTGAAGTGCGCGCCCGTGCCCGTCTTGTCCGCAAAGGGCTTGGGCATCATCGTGGCGATCAGACCCTCTTCCTTGGCGTAATGCTTGGCCATCATGCGGAAGAAGGTCAGGCGGTCGCAGGTGGTCAGCGCGTCGCTGTAGTTGAAATCGAACTCGAACTGGCCGTTGGCATCTTCATGGTCGAAAGAGTAGAGGTCCCAGCCCAGGTCGTTGATGCACGAACCCACCTTGTCCAGCCAGCTGAAGCTGTCCATGAAGCCCTGCACGTCATAGCAGGCCTTGTTGAGCTTGTCGTCGGGGTTGGGCACAGACAGCTTGCCATCCTCGCCCTGCTTGAGCAGGTAGATCTCGCACTCGATGCCCAGGTTCATGCCAAAGCCCATCTCGGCCGCCTGCGCCAGCACGTTCTTGAGCGCCACGCGGGTGCTCAAGGGGTAAGGCTGGCCCTGGAAATGGTTGTCCGCAGGCATCCAGGCCACCTTGGGCTCCCAGGGCAGCTGCACGATGTGGTTCAGGTCGGGCACCGAGGTCAGCTCGTCCTCGTTGGGCGCCTGGCCCAGGCCATCGAGGGCGTAGCCGGTGTAGCGCTCCGAGCCGGCCGCCATCTGCGGCAAGTGGTCGATGGGCACGACCTTGGCCTTCTGGATGCCGTGGATGTCGACATAGGCGCCGATGCAGTACTTCACGCCCTTGGCCTTGAGGGACTGCTGGATGGCCGCGATCTGTTCGGGGGAATGCATGAACGAACTCCGGGTGTGAGAACGGATGAAGAAAGGCTCAGGCTTGTGGCCCGAGGGGGGAAACAAAACAGGAATCAAAATAGGAATGCGGCAGAGGCGGCGTCTGTGCCTGACCACGTGCAATCAGGGCCGAGAGGTCCTCCACCATCCAGCCAAAGGCCTCGCGCCCCTTGTCGGCGGTGGCTCGGCTCGGAAAGCCCGTCACCCCGTTGGCGCTGGTGCGGTTGACCGGGTGCGCAAAGACCTGGCCCTCGGTGCGATCGGGGTCGTCCGCCTCGTGCAGCCGGTCGGGCCGCACCATCTCGGGCGAGACCGCCAGCATCAGCGAGGTCTCGGCGTCGTTGGCGTGCCAGTCGGTGGCATCGGCAAAGTGGAAACGCCGCACCCGCTCGCTGATGTCGGGCGAGTTGATGACGGCCACCATCAGGTCGTCGTGCTCGGCGCGCAGCATCTCCAGCGCACAGCGCAGCGGCGCGGCATTGGTCACATGCGTGTTGACGATGAACAGGCGCCGCACCCCACTGTGGTACGCGCCGTCCCCGATCTGCTTGACCAGCTCGATCAGGGTGATGGGCTGCACGGCGATGGTGCCCGGCCAGCGCCGGCTGTGGCCCAGCGAGCAGCCATAGGGCAGCGGCGGCAGCATGGGCACGCCGGTGCGCTGCGACACCGCCCGACAGAGCTTGTCGGCGATCTCGGTGTCCATGCCGCAGCCCATGTGCGGGCCATGCTGCTCGGTGGCGCCCACCGGCAGGATCGCCGAGTGAGCCACCTGTTTCAATTGATCGGGCAACTCGGCCCAGGTGAGGTGAGACCAGAACATCGCGGAACCCTCTTATTCGACGTTGTCGTGCACATCCGTCATGCGGATGACCTGGGGCACGACGTCGTCTTCCTCGTCGTGCACAGAGGCATCGGACGCAGGGTGAATCAAGGCTTCCAGGCGGGCCTTGGTGGCCAGGAACTCGGGGCTGCCGAACTGCAGCGGGCTGCGCGGCCGGGGCACGGGCACCTCAATGAGTTCCTGCACCTCGCCGGGGTGCGCCTTGAGCACCAGGATGCGGTCGGCCAGATAGATGGCCTCATCCAGGTCATGCGTGATGAACAGGATGGTGATGTCGATGTTGCGCCAGATCTCCAGCAGGTGCGCCTGCATCTTGGCGCGGGTCTGTGCATCCAGCGCCCCGAAAGGCTCGTCCATCAGCAGGATGCGCGGCTGGTTGGCCAGCGCGCGGGCAATCGCCACACGCTGCTTCATGCCACCCGAGAGCTGATGCGGGTAGGCCTCGGCAAACTTGGTCAGCCCCACCAGCTCCAGCCACTGACGGGCCTGGGCTTCGGCTTCGTTCTTGCCCGTGTTGTTCATCTCCAGGCCAAACATCACGTTCTTCTTGACCGTCAGCCAGGGAAACAGGGTGTAGCCCTGAAACACCATGCCGCGGTCCTTGCCCGGTCCATTGACCGGCTGGCCATCGAGCAGCACCTGGCCCGAGGTATGAGCCTCCAGCCCGGCGAGGATGCGGATCAGCGTGGACTTGCCGCAGCCCGAAGGGCCGATCACGCAGACGAACTCGCGCCGGTGGGTCTTGAAGTTCACGTCCTTGAGCGCGGTCACCGGGCCCTGATGCGAGTCATAGGTCTTGCCCAGCCCCTGGACTTCGAGGATGACCTCACGCTGCTGGAGCCGCGCGAAGCGCTCGCGCACGGCATCGGTTTGATCGAGATAGGAGACACTCATGATGGGCTTCCCATGTGCTCAATGCTTGCCCTGAGAGCGATCCCAGGGGAAGAGGTGGCGGCCCAGCCAGGCCAGCAGCAGGTCGATGCCCAGCCCGATGATCCCGATCATCGCGATGGCGGCATACACGTTGTCAAAGTGCTGGTAGCGCGCCTGCTGGGTGATGAAAAAGGTGATGCCCGAACTGGTGCCGATCAGCTCGGCCACGATCAGGTAGGTCCAGGCCCAGCCCAACAGCACACGCTGGTCGCGGTACAGGTCCGGCAGGATGCCGGGCACGACCACACGGGTGATCAGGCGCAGGCGCTTGGTGCCCAGCGTCAGGGCCGCCTCCAGCAGGCCGAATTCCAGCTTGCGCGTCGTGTTGGCGATCACCAGCACCTGCTGAAAGAAGGTGCCGATGACGATGATCGCGATCTTGGGCCCGTCATGGATGCCCAGGATGGCCACCGCCAGGGCGCCGAAAGCGGGCGCCGGCAGATAGCGGAAGAACTCGATGAAGGGCTCGTGGACCCGCGCGATCGCGCTGTAGGTGCCACAGACAATGCCCAGCGGCACCCCGATCAGCGAGGACACCACAAAGCCCCAGAAAATGATCGTCATCGAGTGCCACAGGCTTTCGTGCAGCCACGGGGCGTCCTTCTGCTCCGGCTCGGTGGTGAAGGCCGTGTAGAAGGCCCGGGCCACCTCGTGCGGGGCGGGCAGGTAGACCGGGTTGGCCGGCTCGCCCACCGGCGGCGTTTGCCCGGCCGCCTGCATGCTGGCCACCTCCTCGGCGAACACACTGCGGTCCACCCGCATGCCCGGCTCCAGGTAGTCCACATCGCCCACCTGCGTCACCAGCACCTGGGGGTGCCAGAGAAACGGCAGATAGCTCACCGCACTCCACAACAGCAGGGGCAGCAAGAACGAGGCGATGCCGAGGATCAGCTTGCGCCGCGGAGACAGCGGCGCCCGCACGGCAAACCAGCCGGTGGCACTCATGGGCGTGTCCTTACTTGGCCGCGGCGCGGGTCAGACTCGGATCGATGTAGCTGTCGATGGGCTGCGCCTGCTTGTAGACCCCGTTGGAGACGTTGAAGTCATCGGCGATCTTGCTGGAGCCATACAGCGACTTGAAGCCCTCCCCCTTGACCATGATCTCCTTGCTGGCCTTGAGCGACAGCAGCTTGGTGCCCTTGAGGAACTTGGCATAGGCCTCGGGCGCAATGCCCACGCGGGCCGACATGATCTTGAGCGCGTCGGGCTGGGTCTTGGGGTCTTCGATGTAGCTGACCACCTTGTCCCACACCCCCACGACCTTTTGCCAATCGGCCTTGCGGCTGGCCAGGCTGGTGGGGCTGACAGCCAGCGCGTCATAGATCAGGCCCGGTTCATCGGCCGAGGTATAGATGGGGCGCGAGCCCGGCAGACCCTTGATGGCCTGACCTGCCACCGGTTGCCAGGCGCCCACGGCCGCCACGTCGCCCGAGGCCAGCACCTGCGGCATCTCGTTGGTCTTGGCATTGACCAAGGTGACGTCCGACTCCTTCAGACCCGCCTTCTTCAGGCCGTTGAGCAGCAGCAGGTGCTCGACCAGGCCGTTCTCGACGGCCACCTTCTTGCCCTTGAGGTCCTTGAGCGACTTGATGCCCGGCTTGCCAACGATCATGTCGTTGCCATTGGAGTAGTCGGTCAACATGATCATCACGTTGCGCGCACCGCCGGCGCCCGTCACGAGGGCATCGCCGTTGGTCATCGTGACGGCGTCGATCTTGCCGGCGGCAAAGGCCTCCATCGAAGCCGAGTAGTCAAACCACTCGAACTTGACGTCCACGCCGGCTTGCTTGAACCAGCCCTTGTCGATGGCGACCTGCCAGGCCACCCAGCCCGGCCAGTCGCTGTAGCCGATCTTCAAGGGTTGGCCGGCCCAGCTGGCCGAAGATCCCGTGGCCAGTGCCGCGGCAAACGCCACCGCCTTGACACCCACCACCACACGCTTTGCAACTGCCTTGTACGTCATGATCACGCCCATCCACGGTTATTACGGTTGGAGAAATTGGTAATACCGTGGCCATAAAAGCATGAAGCGTGCCAGCCAATTGGATGCGTGGGAGGCGCCGTGACACACCAATCCAGGGACGAGCCGCACCGCCGGCGTGCGTGGGCATTCACTGAGCCGGCGCGACAGACGAAAAAAAGGCCGGTCAATGACCGGCCTGGTGCGTGAAGCAGCGCGACGCGCTTACTCGATCGCCTTGACCATGTCCTCGACCACCTTCTTGGCATCGCCAAACACCATCATGGTCTTGTCCATGTAGAACAGCTCGTTGTCCAGGCCGGCATAACCCGAGGCCATCGAACGCTTGTTCACGATCACGGTCTTGGCCTTGTAGGCTTCCAGGATCGGCATGCCGTAGATCGGGCTGCCCTTGACGTGCGCGGCCGGGTTCACCACGTCATTGGCGCCCAGGATGATGGCCACGTCGGCCTGGCCGAACTCGCCGTTGATGTCTTCCATCTCGAAGACCTGGTCATACGGCACTTCGGCTTCGGCCAGCAGCACGTTCATGTGACCGGGCATGCGACCGGCCACCGGGTGAATCGCGTACTTGACCGTGATGCCCTTCTCGGTGAGCTTGGCGGCCAGTTCCTTGACGGCATGCTGGGCACGCGCCACGGCCAGACCGTAACCGGGCACGATGACCACGGTTTCGGCATTGCCCAGCACGAAAGCCGCGTCGTCGGCCGAACCGCTCTTGACGGGGCGCTGCGGTTGGGCCGCACCACCGCCCGTCGCTGCAGCGGCATCACCGCCGAAGCCACCCAGGATCACGTTGAAGAACGAGCGGTTCATGGCCTTGCACATGATGTAGCTCAGGATCGCGCCCGAGCTGCCCACCAGTGAGCCGGCAATGATCAGCATGGAGTTGTTCAGCGAGAAGCCGATACCAGCCGCCGCCCAGCCCGAGTAGCTGTTGAGCATCGAGACCACGACGGGCATGTCGGCACCGCCAATGGGGATGATGATCAAGACACCCAGGATGAAGCTCAGCGCCACCAGCGCCAGGAAGACGTCCATGCGCTGCGTGGCCATGAAGACCCCGATCAGCGCGATGGCCAGCAGCCCCAGCACCAGGTTCAGCATGTGCTGACCCTTGAAGCTCACCGGGGCGCCCTGGAACAGGCGGAACTTGTACTTGCCCGACAGCTTGCCAAAGGCAATCACCGAACCGGAGAAGGTGATGGCGCCAATGGCCGCGCCCAGCGCCAGCTCCAGCAGGTTGCCCACCGGGATGGGCGCGAGCGAGCCGTCCTCCGGCTTGGCCACGATCTGGAAGGCATAGGGCTCGGCCACCACAGCGATGGCGATGAACACCGCCGCCAGACCGATCATGCTGTGCATGAAGGCCACCAGCTCGGGCATCTTGGTCATCTCGACGCGCTTGGCCATGATGGTGCCGGCGCCGCCGCCCACGACCAGCGCACCCAGCACCCAGGCCAGGCCGTTGGTGAAGCTGACGTCCAGGGCCTGCGCCTGACCGTGGATCAGGCCCACGGTGGTCAGCACGGCGATCGTCATGCCGATCATGCCGAACAGGTTGCCGCGGATGGAGGTGGTCGGATGGCTCAGGCCTTTGAGGGCCTGAATGAAGCAGACCGAGGCGAAGAGGTACAGCAGTGCAATCAGATTCATGCTCATTTACTTCGCTCCCGCCTTCTTGTCCTTCTTCTTGAACATCTCCAGCATCCGCCGTGTGACGAGGAAACCGCCAAACACGTTGACGGCCGCCAGGGCCACAGCCAGCACCCCCATGGACTTGCCCAAGGGGGTGACGGTCAGTGCCGCCGCCAGCATGGCGCCCACGATGACGATGGCCGACACCGCGTTGGTCACGGCCATCAGGGGGGTGTGCAGCGCAGGGGTCACCGTCCAGACAACGTGATAGCCCACATAAATGGCCAGCACGAAGATGCTCAGGTTGATGACGACGTTGGAAACTTCCATCTCGGCCTCCTGGGTTGAGGGGGGTCAGGTGAACTTGCGGACTTCTTTGATGCCGTTGCGCTCATCGAGCAGCACGACCTTGGGCTTGTAGCTGGCCACTTCTTCTTCGTTCATCGGTGCATAGGTGCAGATGATGAGCAGGTCGCCGACATGGGCGCGACGGGCGGCCGCGCCGTTGAGCGAGATCGTGCCCGTGCCACGGGGGGCCTTGATGATGTAGGTGGCAAAACGCTCACCGTTGTTGACGTTGTAGAGCTCGATGTACTCGAACTCTTTCATGTCAGCCGCATCCATCAGGTCTTCATCGATGCCGCAGGACCCTTCGTAGTCCAGGATGGCTTCGGTGACGGTGGCGCGGTGCAGCTTGGCACGCAGCATGTTGCGTTGCATGGTTTCTTTACTCCTCAGGGGCACAAGAGCCGCGTGCTCAGGCACGCAGCAACTGGCCATCACGACACATCAGGCAGGCCTTGACAATGTCGTCTTCCAGATCGACATGGAATTGGCCGTCCTTGTTGATGACCAATTTCAAAAAGTCGATCACGTTACGGGCATACAGCGCGGAGGCGTCAGCCGCCACCAGCGCCGGCAGATTGGTTTCACCCACCAGGGTCACGCCGTGTTTGACCACGGTGCGGTTGGCTTCGGTCAGGGGGCAGTTGCCGCCTTGGCTTGCTGCCAGGTCGACGATGACCGAGCCGGGCTTCATGGCCTTGACCATGTCCTCAGACACCAGCACGGGGGCAGCGCGACCGGGGATCAGGGCCGTGGTGATGACGATGTCGGCGGCGGCGACACGCTTGGCCACCTCCAGCTTCTGGCGGTCCAGCCACGATTGCGGCATCGGGCGGGCGTAACCGCCCACGCCTTCGGCGGCTTCCTTCTCTTCGGCCGTTTCATACGGCACGTCGATGAACTTGGCGCCCAGCGACTCGACCTGCTCCTTCACCGAAGGCCGCACGTCAGAGGCCTCGATGACCGCGCCCAGGCGCTTGGCCGTGGCAATGGCCTGCAAACCGGCCACGCCCACGCCCAGGATGACGACGCGGGCGGCCTTGACGGTGCCGGCGGCGGTCATCAGCATCGGGAAGATGCGCTGGTACTTGTCGGCGGCGATCATGACGGCCTTGTAGCCCGCCAGGTTGGCCTGCGAGGACAGCACGTCCATGCTCTGCGCACGGGTGGTGCGGGGGGCGGCTTCGAGCGCAAAGGCGGTCAGCTGGCTGCCGGTCAGGGCCTGCAGCCCGTCCTTGTCGAACGGGTTGAGCATGCCCACCAGCACGCTGCCGGGCTTCATCAGGGGGCGCTCACTGTCGGACGGCGAGCGCACTTTCAGCACCATCTCGGCACCGAAGGCCCCGGCCGCATCGGTGATCTCGGCACCGGCGGCCACATAGGCCTCGTCGGTCACGCTGGCGGCCACGCCGGCTCCGGACTGCACGCGAAGGGTATGGCCTTGGGCCTTGAGCTTCTTGACGGTCTCCGGGGTCACGGCCACGCGGCTTTCGCCGGCGGTGGTCTCCAAGGGTACGCCAATGAGCATGCAGATCTCCTAGTGGGACAGATGAGGACAGCGCGCGCGCCGCAAGCGGCCCGCCACCGTAGGACAGTAGAGGCCGCCAGCATACACAATCTTCATGTGACAACCGGGTTAGTGCGGAGGAGATCCATGCACCAGGGGTGTGCACCGCCGTCACACCCCGCTGGAAACAAGGGGTAAACCCTTGGCATTCAGGCTGTGCGGCGGAAAGCGTGAATGGCCTCGACCAAGCGCCCGGTGCGCTGGTGCAGCTGCCCGGCGGCGTTGGCCGACTGCTCGACGAGGGCGGCGTTTTGCTGCGTCATCTGATCGAGCTGCGTCACCGCCTGGTTCATCTGGCCGATGCCAGCCGACTGGTCGTTGGACGCCGAGTGGATTTCGCCGACCAGTGTGTTGACCTGCTGCACCTGGGCCACCAGCTGGGCCATGGTCTGGCCGGCCCCGGCGGTGAGGCTGGCCCCGGCTTCGATGCGCCCCACGCTGTCCTGGATCAGGGTCTTGATTTCGCGGGCAGCCCCGGCGCTGCGTTGCGCCAGCGCCCGCACCTCACCGGCGACCACCGCAAAACCACGGCCTTGTTCACCAGCGCGAGCGGCCTCCACGGCGGCGTTGAGCGCCAGAATGTTGGTCTGGAAAGCGATCGAATCGATGACGCCGATGATGTCGGCAATCTTGCTGGAGCTGCGCGAGATGTCGCCCATGGTGCTCACCACCTGTGAGACGACCTGCCCCCCGGATTCGGCCAGAGCGCTGACCGCTCCCGTCCGCTCAGCCGCCTGTCGGGCGGAGTCGGCATTGTTCTGAACGGTGGCGCTGAGTTCGTCCATGGCCGCTGCGGTCTGCTCCAGGCTGGCGGCCGCCTCTTCGGTGCGGCTGCTCAGGTCGTGGTTGCCGTCGGCGATCTCGCTGGCGGCGAGCTGCAGGCCTTGCACCTGCACGTTGACGTCATCGACCAGCGAACGCAGGTTCAGCCCCGCCTGGTTCACCGCCCGCAACAGCATGGCGAGCTCATCGGCCCGGTCGGGGCGGCGGTTCTTGCCTGGCTGGCCGGCGGCCACAGCCAAGGCCTGCTCCAGAACGATGCGGATCGGACGCGCGATCTGATGTTCCAGCCACGCACTCGCCAGCACGGCCGAGACCAGGGTGGCGGCCACCACGGTGGCACATGCCGCCGGGGCTTCCACCACGTACAGGGCGCAGGCGATGGCCGGCACCGTCATGAGCGCGCAGGCCGAGCGGATGCGCCAGTTCACCGTCAGCACCTGGGGCAAGGTGCGCCAGGCCTGCCAGCCAGAGCGCACGATCAGGCCACGGTGGAAGCGCCAGCCACGCATCTCGCCTTGGCGAAACCGGGCGTACAGCGCCTCGGTCGCGGCCACCTCTTCACGCGGCGGCTTGGTGCGCACCGACATGTAGCCAACGACCCGGTCGCCTTCGCGCACCGGCGTGGCGTTGGCACGCACCCAGTAGTGATCGCCGTTCTTGCGACGGTTTTTCACCAGGCCCGACCAGGACAGTCCGGCCTGCAAGGTGGCCCACATGTCCGCAAAGGCCTCGGGTGGCATGTCCGGGTGGCGCACCACGTTGTGAAAGGCCCCGATGATCTCCTCCGGCTCAAAGCCACTGACCTCCATGAAGGCCGCGTTGGCGTAGATCAGGCGGCTCTCCAGATCGGTGGTGGACATGAGCGTGACACCGTCCGGTAGCACGTACTCACGTTGGGTGACGGGTAGATTGGTTCTCATGCGAATTGTGTGCTCAGACAAAAGGAAGGTGCCAGGACCAGCAGCTGCAGCACATCCCGTGCCGGCATGGGGCGGCCCAGGTGATAGCCCTGCATCAGATCGCAGCCGTGGTCGAGCAGGAAGGTGCGCTGCGCTTCGGTCTCGACCCCTTCGGCCACCACCTCCAGGCCCAGCGAATGCGCCATCTGAATGGCCGCCTTGCAGATCGCCTGGTCATCGGGGTTGTGCTCCATGTCCATGACGAAGGAGCGGTCCAGCTTGATGCGCTGAATAGGCAGGGTCTTGAGGTAGGCCAGCGAGGAGTAGCCGGTACCGAAGTCATCAACCGCCAGCGAGACCTGCAGCTCGCGCAGCTGCTTCATCAGCTCAATGCTGGCGCCGGGGTCATGCATGGCCACGGCTTCGGTCAGCTCCAGCTCGAGGGCGCCTGGCGGCATGTCGAAGCGCTCGGTGAGCTGACGGATGCGTGCCAGCAAGCCACGGTCACGCAACTGGCTGGCCGAGAGGTTGACGGCCACCCGGATGTCGGCACCGTGCCGCACCCGCCACTGCTTCCAGTGGCTGCAGGCTTCTTCGAGCACCCAGTCCCCGATGGGATGGATCAGGCCAGACTCTTCGGCCACCGGGATGATCTTGTCCGGCGGGATCCAGCGTCCATCGGGCGTTTGCCAGCGCAGCAAAGCCTCGAAGCCCATCAGGCGTGCGCCCTCAGCCTGGAACTGCGGCTGGAAGTGCAGGCTCAGCTCGCCGCGCACCAGGGCCAGACGCAGCTGACTTTCCAGCTCGAAACGCTCGCTCAGGCGGGCATTGAGGTCTTCACTGAAAAAGCTGTGAGTGTTGCGGCCCTTGGACTTGGCGTGGTACATCGCCGCGTCGGCATGGCGCATCAGCTCGGAAGCCGTGGTGCCATCCTTGGGGTAGACGCTGATGCCCAGGCTGGCCGTGACATGCAGCTCACGGCCCTGGATCATCATGGGCGCGGCCAGGCGGTTCAACAGCTTGCTCGCGATGCGCGCCACGATGTCGGACGAATCGATGCCACTGAGCACCACCACGAACTCGTCTCCCCCCAGGCGCCCCACCACGTCGCTGCCGCGCACGGCGTCACGCAAACGCTGGGCACAGGTCTGGAGCAGCTCGTCACCCACTTGGTGCCCCAGCGAGTCGTTGATGGTCTTGAAGCGGTCCAGGTCCACAAACAGCAGCGCCATCTGTTGCCCTGCGTCGCGGGCCACATCCAGGCGCTGGTGCAGCACCTCCTGGAGTTGCTCTCGGTTGGCCAACCCAGTCAGGGTGTCGTGCCAGGCGAGATACTGGATGCGGTCGTGTGCCTCCTTGGTCGCCGAGATGTCGAAGACCAGGCCGCACAGTCGACTGGGCAGAGACCCCTCGGCAGGCAGGTAGTAGCCGCGCTCGCGGATCCAGCGGACCTTGCCCTCACCGGTCAGCAGGCGATACTCGATCTCATAGGGCCGCTGTTCGGAGACCAGGGTCCAATAGGCGTCTTCCAGGGCCGCGCGATCGTCGGCGTGCAACAGGCTGACGTGGCCCCGGAAGGAGTGGGGCAGCAAGGCCTCGGGCAGCCCGATGACCTGCTCGGCACCGGGCGTCCAGAGCATCTCGTCGGTGTCGAAATTACACTCGAAGCTGGCCATGCGCGCCAGGCGCTGCGCTTCGGCGAGCCGGCGTTCACTGGCCTCCAGGGCCTCACGCGCCAGGCGGCGCTCGGTGACGTCGGTCTGGATGGCGACGAAATGGGTCAGCTGACTGACCTCGTCCCGCACCGGGCGGATGTGCAGGCGCACCCAGTAGGGCTCACCGTCCTTGCGGTAGTTGACGACCTCGACCCCGTCAATGGTCTCCTCACGGCTCAGGGCCTGCGAGATCTGGCGCACGACCTCAAGGTCGGTCAAGGGCCCATGCAGCAGGCGACCGGGTTTGAGTCCCCGCACCTCGTCAAAGGTCCAACCGGTCACCCGCGTGTAAGCCGGATTGACATACTCGATGCGACGCTGCGCATCGGTGATCACCACCATGTTGCTGGAGTGCTCGACGATCAACCGAAAGCGTTGAAGCTCGCTGAGCACGCCCACATCTCTCTCGGCAGCGATTGCCGGCTCCATTCTGTCCACCCTGAATACACCTATGTTGGAAGCACCCTGCAGTGCGTGGCTGTGGCGCACATGGAACCGTCAGTGTGCACACAGCTCTCCACGTACTGTACGCGTACAGTTCAAAACGATGCTTACATGGATACCCGCATAACAACCTGGGTCTATCGGAGGGTATTACGGGGCCGGGTTTGGCGAGGTCGCGCAGCGCCACATAAGATGTGTCCGCTCTGTTCTTCGCGAATGGCCAAAGGTCGGTCGCGTTTTTTTCCGCGCCGCATGCAGTCCGACAGCCCCCGTCCATTGCCCCCGCCCAAGCGACGCATCACCGTCGCCGCCCGAGAACAGTTTCGCGAAGAGCTGGTGAACATCGCTCGCCGGATTTTCCTGAGCGAGGGCTATGCCGCTGTCACGATCCGCCGCATCACGGCCGAGGCCGGCGTGACGCCGATGGCGTTTTACTGGTATTTCGATTGCAAGGATGCCCTGCTGACCGTCATCTGGGACGAGATCATTCAGGAAGCCGCGCAGTTCTGCCGAACCCACATCGAGGCGGTACCCGAGTCCGAGCGCACCCTGGCGTACTGTGAGGCCATGCTCGATTTCTGGCTGTCGCACCGAGACCATTTCCGCTTCATTTTTCTCGGTGAGTCGCCCACGGTCGACATGGCTCGCCTGCGCCGGCAGCTGCAGGATTTGCCAGGCATACAGCAGGTGTATCAGGATCTGGCGACCTTGCTGCGCCCGTATACCCAGCGCCAAGCGCCAGCGGAATTGGCCAGCGCCTGCCTGCGCACCCTGCTGATTTATCGCTTGTTCGGATTTCTGCACAGCGTCATCGGCATGCATCAACCCGATGAATCTCTCCTGGCCACCCATCGCGAATGGGTGCGCAACGACCTGCGAGAGAACCTGGCGCGCTGGCAGCAAGCCACCTGATCTTCCCTGCCGTCACAGAAACGTCAAACCAATCAGAACAGATTGGCGGATAATGCTCGGCTCATGAACACCGCCGATCTGTTGAAGGCCAGTTTGCCGTCCGACATCACGCCCGCTCCCAAGGTGCGCTGGAAACCCAACGTCACCGTGGCAGCGCTCATTGAGCGTGACGGCCGCTTCTTGCTGGTCGAGGAGGAGACCTCCGACGGCCTGCTGCTCAACAATCCGGCCGGTCACCTCGACCCGGGCGAGTCGCCCATCGAGGGCGTGATCCGCGAAACCCTGGAAGAAACCACCTGCACCTTCACCCCCGAGGGTTTCCTGGGCGTGTACATGTCGCGCTTCCGTCGCACCCGCACGGGCGAGGACATCACCTACCTGCGCATGGCGTTCTGCGGCTCGGTGAGCGAGGCCAATCCGGCGCTGCAGTTGGATGAAGGCATCGTGCGCACCGTGTGGATGACCGCCGACGAGATCCGCGCCTGCCCCGATCGCCACCGCAGCCCCCTGCTGCTGGAATGCGTGGAGAGCTACCTGGCCGGACGGCGTTACCCGCTCGACATCGTGACCGTACACGACTCCTTGTTTGCCGCGCCGTCGTACCATCGGGCCTCCTGAGCTTTTTTCTGATCTGACATGCAACAGAGGCAACGCATCGTCGTGGGCCTGAGCGGCGGCGTGGACTCGGCCGTCAGCGCCTGGCTGCTCAAGCAGCAGGGCCACGAGGTCATCGGCATCTTCATGAAGAACTGGGAAGATGACGACGACAGCGAGTTCTGCTCCAGCCGTCAGGACTTCCTGGATGCCGCCTCGGTGGCCGACGTGATCGGCATCGAGATCGAGCACGTCAATTTCGCGGCCGACTACAAGGACCGCGTGTTCGCCGAGTTCCTGCGCGAGTACCAGGCAGGTCGCACGCCCAACCCCGATGTCCTCTGTAACGCCGAGATCAAGTTCAAGGCCTTTCTGGACCACGCGATGCGCCTGGGCGCCGAGAAGATCGCCACGGGGCACTATGCCCGCGTACGTTCGGTGGCCGATGCGTCGTACGAAGGTGGGCAGCGCTTCGAGCTGCTCAAGGGGCTGGACCCGCTGAAGGATCAGAGCTACTTCCTGCACCGCCTGAACCAGGCACAGCTGAGCAAGACGATGTTCCCGGTGGGCGAGCTGCCCAAGACCGAGGTGCGCCGCATTGCCGACGAGATCCAGCTGCCCAACGCCAAGAAGAAGGACTCGACCGGGATCTGCTTCATCGGCGAGCGGCCGTTCCGCGAGTTTTTGAACCGCTACCTGTCCAACGAGCCCGGCCCGATCAAGGACGACCGCGGTCGCAAGCTGGGCGAGCACGTGGGCCTGAGCTTTTACACCTTGGGCCAGCGCAAGGGCATCGGCATTGGTGGCGTGAAGGACAAAGGCGCGCCGCGCGGCGGTGGCGAGCACGAACCCTGGTTCGTGGCCCGCAAGGACATGGCGACCAACACCCTGTATGTGGTGCAAGGACATGACCACCCCTGGCTGCTGCAGCACACCCTGATGGCCGACGACCTGAGCTGGGTCGATGGCCGGGGGCCGGCGGTCGGGCAAGCCGGCGTGGGGGCCAAGACGCGCTACCGCCAGGCCGATGCACCGTGCGAGGTGACGGCCGCCAGCGCCAGCGAGATCGCGCTGCGCTTCCCCGACGCACAGTGGGCCGTCACGCCGGGCCAGTCGGCGGTGCTGTACCGGGGTGAGGTGTGCCTGGGCGGTGGCGTGATTGCGCGCGCCGAATGAGCGAAGCCCCCATCGTCATCCTCGACACCAACGCCCTGCTGGACTGGCGCGTGTTCAAGGACCCGACCGCCCACCCCATCGTCGAGGCGATCCTGGCCGGACGGATGCGCTGGCTGGCCTGCCCGTCGATGGAAAAAGAGTGGCATCAGGTCTGGCCACGCAGCTACCTCAAGCCCTGGCAGCCCGACCCGATGCTGACGCTGACCGTGTTCCAGCACGCCACCTTCGTGGACGAGCCGCCGCCCTGTGGCCTGCGCTGCAAGGACCCGGACGACCAGGTTTTCATCGACCTGGCCATGCACGTGGGCGCGCGCTGGCTGTTCAGCAAGGATGCGGCGCTGCTCAAGCTCAACAAGCGCGCGTTTCGGCTCAAAGGCGTGCAAGTGCTGAGCCTGGCGAACTGGCCGGGCTGGGCCGAGGCGGCCGAACAAGTGTCGCCCTGACGACCATTGTCCGCAATGCTGGACGGGTCTGGGGGCGGCAATGTGACGCCTGCGGGCGCACGCGGGCGGTCAGAGGAGGACAATCACCTTTCTGCGCATTTCGACAGGTTGTGACCATGAGCATTTTCAGCAGCGATTCCCGCACCACCTGGGCCCAGGCCTTCATCTCCGGCATCCCATATGCCGCCTTTTCGAGCATGCAGGTGGTCGAGATCGGCAAAGGGTTTGTCACCTTGCTGCTGCCCGCCCGCGCCACCTGGACGGGCGACACCAAGCGCAACCTGATCCACGCCGGCTGCCTGAGCGTGCTGGCCGACACGGCTTGCGGCCTGGCCGTGGGCAGCGCGATGGAGGAAATGGAGCCTTTCGCCACGTTGGACCTGCGCATGGATTACCTGCGCCCGCCCGTGGCCAATGTGAACGTGACCTGCCGCGCCACCTGCCACCGCCTGTCGCGCAGCGTGGCCTTTGTCCGCGGCGAGCTGTTCCAGCTGGGCCAGGCCGAGCCGGTCGCCACGGTGAATGCCACCTTCATGCGCGGCACCGCCAGCACCCGCAAGGCCCCGCCTGCCACGCAGCCCACGCCAGCCGAGGCGGCTGCGCACCTGGTCTCACCCACCAGCCTGGACACCAGCCACTACATCCGCAGCACCCCGGTCGACACCCCGGAGACCCCCGCGCGCACGGGCGGTCGCTCGCCGTATGTGGACTTCCTGGGCATCCACCAGCAGGCCCAGGTGGACGCCGGGCCGGTGTTCCGCCTGCCGTTCCAGCGCGATCTGATCGGCAACCCCATCCTGCCCGCGCTGCATGGCGGCGTGCTGGCCGGCTTCGGGGAAACGGCCATGATCCTGCACCTGATGGACACGGTGCCGGGCATCCTTGATGCGCCCCGCAGCGTGGACTTTGCGATTGCCTACATGCGCTCGGCCAAGCCGGTGGACACGTTCGCGCAGTGCACCACGGTGCGCCAAGGCAACCGCGTGGCGCTGGCCCAGGTGTCGATCTGGCAGGACGACCCGCAGCGGCCGGTGGCCAATGCCCGCGGCCACTTCCTGATGCCGCGCGAAGAGGGCTGATCGGGCCGGCGCCGTGCCTCAGTAGCCAGCCATGCGGGCGGTCACCAGGCGGTTCATGAAAGCGGGGGACAGCTTGGACAGCAGGGCGAACAGCTTGGTCTGCCAGCCCACGCAGGAATGCACGGGCAGGCTGGATGCCGGGGCCGTGGCGAGCCGCCAGACGGTGGCGGCCACATCGTCCGGGCCCAGGCGCACGCCCAGGGTGGCCACGGTTTTCATGCGGCTGACCTCGTCGGTGACCATGGCGGTGTTGACGAACAGCGGCAGCACATCGACCACGCGGATGCCGTGGCGGCGCCATTCGATGTCCAGCGCCTCGGTGAGGCTGCGCACCGCCGCCTTGCTGGCCGAGTAGGTGCCCAGCTCAGGCTGGCCGTACAGGGCCGAAGCCGAGCACATGTTGATGACCCGGCTGTCCGGCGTGCGCTGCAGCGGCGCAAAGGCCAGGTGGCAGCCGTTGACCAGGCCCTTGAGGTTGATGTCGATGAGGCGGTGGTGGCGCGCCAGATCGGCTTCCTCAAAGGGCCGGGTGACCGCGATGCCGGCATTGTTGAAGAGCACGTCCAGCCGCCCGCCGGTGAGGCGCTCGAAGTCGGCGAGTGCGGCACGCCAGTCGTCGGCCGAGCTCACATCCAGTCGCGCGACCACACAGCGCTCGGTTCCCCAGCGCTGCTGCAGGGCCGCCAGACCGACCTCGTCCACGTCGTACAGCCCCACAAACCAGCCCGCCTGCAGGAAACGCTCGGCCACCGCGCGGCCAATGCCCGCCGCAGCGCCGGTCACAAACAAGGTGCGAGAGGGGTGTGACATACAAAGCTCCAGTGATGAGGGGACCCGCACCGGGCGTGCGGGCAGACGAGCTTCAGCCCTTGGCCTGGGCGGCCAGCCAGTCGGCCACGGCCTGGCGTTGCGCGGGGCTGTAGCGCAGGCCCAGCTTGCTGCGGCGCCACAGCACGTCGTCGGCGGTTTGCGCCCATTCGTAGCGGCGCAGGTAGAACAGCTCGGCCTCGTACAGGTCCGGCGCCACCTCGGCCCCCAAGTCGGCGCGGCTGTGGACGCCATCGAGCATCAAAGTCACCCGGCTGCCGTAGGCACGGCTCCAGCGCCGCATCAGGCCCAGGTCCATCCAGGGGTGACGCTGGCGCAGGCGCGCCTGAAAGGCCGTCATCTGCGCCACCGGCGACGCCGGGATCAGGGCCGTGTCGCTGCCGGACTGCAGCAGGCCGCCGGGCAAGAAGGCCTCGGTGGTCCAGTGGGAGCGCGGGTCGCCCAGCAGGGTGCCGATGCGGTCGGCCGCCTGCTCGGCCAGCACGCGGAAGGTGGTGAGCTTGCCGCCCCACACGGTCAGCCAGGGGGCTGGCAGCGCCTGCGCCTCCAGGCGGTAGTCGCGTGTGACAGCGGCGGCCGCGCCTTGGGCATCGTCCAGCAGCGGTCGCACGCCGGCAAAGCGCCAGACCACGTCCTCGGGGGTGATCGGGCGGCGCAGGTAGCGGCCCACGGCGGCACACAGGTAGCGCACCTCGTCATCGCTCACGCTCACGTCGCCCGGGTCGCCGGGGTGATCCACGTCGGTGGTGCCCACCAGGGTGAAATCGCGCTCGTAGGGGATGGCGAACACGATGCGTCGGTCTTCGCCCTGCAGAAGGTAAGCGTGGTCGTGCTCGAACAGACGGGGCACGACGATGTGGCTGCCCTTGACCAGGCGCAGGTGAGCGCCCCCCCCCTGCCCCCGTCGGCCAGCCGGTGCCACGGCGGGCACGCCCATGCCACGGCGCAGCAGCTGCTCGGCCCAGGGGCCGGCGGCGTTGACCACGGCGCGGGCCTGCACGGTCAGGGTTCGGGTGCTCAGGTCGGTGAGGGCATCGCGGCGCACCAGCGTGGCACGCCAGCCACCGCCATAGGCTTGCAGGTCTTCGCAACGGGTGCGCGGCAGGATCTGGGCACCCTGCTCGGACGCATCGAGCGCGCACAGCAGCACCAGGCGGGCGTCGTCCACCCAGCCATCGGTGTAGACAAAGCCCTGGCGCCACTGGCGATGCAGGGGCTGACCCAGGGGGCTTTGGCTCAGGTCCACGGCGGCGCTGCCCGAGAGGAAGTCGCGCGGGGCCAGGTGGTCGTAGAACCACAGGCCCAGGCGGATCATCCAGGCCGCTCGCGTGCGCGGGTCGTGCGGCAACACGAAGGACAGGGGGCGCATGATGTGCGGCGCCGAGCGCAGCAGGCGCTCGCGCTCCATCAGGGCCTTGCGCACCAGGCCGAACTCGCCGTGCTCCAGATAGCGCAAGCCGCCATGGATCAGCTTGGTCGAGGCCGACGAGGTGTGGCTGCCCAGGTCATCTTGCTCGCACAGCAGCACGCGCCAGCCACGACCAGCCAGGTCGCGGGCGATGCCCACCCCGTTGATGCCGCCGCCTACGACCAGCACATCACAGTGATGGTCGGCCTCGGGCAAGGGCGACGACGCGCTGACGCTCATCGGGTTCAGCGATCGGGCGGGGACCACCAGGCGCGCGCCTGCTCCTGACGGCGCAGGCGCAGCAGCAGGTAGCCACTGAACAGCAAGGACAGCGCGGCCACCGCCGAAACCGCCAGCAGCCAAACGGGGTGACGCGCATCGCTCAGAGCGAGCGGACGCTCCAGCCCCACCCCGGCAGCTGATGCCTGGGCCTGAGCGGATTCCAGGCGCAACTGGGTGATCAGCTTTTCCATCTCATTCAGACGCTGACGGTCCTGGGCCATCTGGGCCTGCAGGCGTTCGAGGTCGGTGCCGGCCTGGGAGGTGACCAGATTGGGCTGCACCCCGGACGCGGCCCCGCTGACCCCGGCACCCGGCAAGGGTGCCGCCACGGGCATGACGACGGGGTCGAGCACCAGGCGTGACACCGGCGCCGCCTTGGGCGCAGGCGAGGGCCGGCGCAGCACGACGGACGAGGCCTTGGGGGCGGGCGTCGGCACCGACGCGGGCACGGCGGCCGGCGCAGGTGCGGGCACCGGCTCTGCCACTCGCACGGGCGGCGGCGGGGCGGGCGGTGTGGGCTGGGCCTTGGGCTGTGGCACGGGCACCTTGACAGGGCGGCGCACCGGAACCGGTCGCGTCGCACGCGGTGCGGCATCCGGATCGCGCACCGCAGCGGCAGCGGCCCGGTCGGAGGACGCACGCGGCGACACCGTCGCCGGCAGCGCGGGGGCACGGACGCCTGCACGCACGCCTTCGCCGTCGGTCGGCGCCGAGGTGGTGGCGGGACTCAGCACCACCGTGGGCACGAACTCGGGCGGACTGGCGAACACCGTGAACTTGCGCGACAGGCGGGCGCCGCAGCCATAGCTGAGCGTCACCTCGATCAGCGGTTCGTTGATGGGCTGGATGGCGCGCACGGTGATGACGCGCTGGCGGCCCGTCTGGGGAGAGACCCCCAGGATCACCTTGCCCGCGTCCAGCCGGCTGTCGCCGTAAAACACCTCGGCTTGAGGACAACCGTCATCGGTGTCCTCACCGGATTCGAGCTCCAGCGGGATGCTCATGCGCAAGGATTCACCCAGGATGGCCCGGCTGTTCGGCACGCCCAGGCCCAGCGCATGCACCCCACCGGAGGCCAGCGCCATGACCGCAGTGGCCACCGCCGAAACCTGTTTCCACTGCTTCATCTTGTGTCAGACCCTGCTGTAACGAGGTGTTTTTCACTCTATCACGAAGGGGTTGGCTGCGACAGTCGCGCAAATCCGGTGATCGCATCCGCGCGACAGCTGGCGCGCTTGCCATCTTTTATGTTGCAATCACTTCGTTGACACCGCTTGCGTGCGCAACCTTGCTCGTCCTGGAGATTCCGCCATGCCCCCTGCCACCCCCTGGAGCCCCAACCCGCGTCAGCAGGCCCTGCTTGATGAGGTGCGGGCGCGGGGCGCCGTCTCCGTCGAGCGGTTGGCACAGCGCCTGGACGTGACGATGCAGACGGTGCGCCGCGATGTGCAGCGCCTGGCCGATGCCGGGCTGCTGCTGCGCTTTCACGGCGGGGTGAGCCTGCCGCGCGAGACCCCCACCGTGGCCGCCTGGAAAGAACGCCAGGCGGTGCAGGCCGACGCCAAGGCCCGCATTGCGCGCTCGGTGGCGGCGGCCATCCCCGAGGGCAGCAGCCTGATGCTGGGCGTGGGCACCACGGTGGAGGCCGTGGCCCGCGAACTCCTGAACAAACCCGGCCTGCAGGTCATCACCGACAACCTGCATGTGGCCGGCCTGCTCAGCGAGCACACCGATTGCAAGGTCCATGTGGCTGGCGGCATGCTGCGCGGACGCGACCGCGCCCTGGAAGGCGACAGCACCGTGGCCTACCTGCGGCAGTTCAAGGTCGACATCTGCATCGTGACCGCCCTGGGCATCGACCCGGACGGCACCTTGCGCGACCGCGACCTGCGCGAGCTGCCCGTGGCCCAGACCATGGTGGCGCAAGCCCGCGAAACCTGGCTGGTGGCCGACGTGAGCAAGTTCAACCACGCCGCGTTGGCCAAGGTGGGGCACCTGCAAGACATGAAGCGGGTGTTCACCGAGGCCCTGCCCCCGGCGCCCTTTCCGGCTTTGCTGCACGAATGGGGCGTGGCCCTGACCATTGCTTCCTGACCATGGCCCTGATCCTCGCCCTCGACCAAGGCACCTCCAGCTCACGCAGCATCGTGTTCGACGAGCAGGGGCACATCCTGGCCAGCGCCCAGTTGGAGACCCGCCAGCACTACCCGCGCCCCGGCTGGGTCGAGCACGACCCGATGGAGCTGTGGACCTCGCAGCGCGACACCGCCCATGCCGCCCTGGTGCAGTTGCGCACGCAAGGACGCGACCTCAGCGAGGTCTACGCGCTGGGCATCACCAACCAGCGTGAAACCACGGTGCTGTGGCGCCGCGACACGGGCCAGCCCGTCGGCCCCGCCATCGTCTGGCAAGACCGCCGCACCGAAGCGCAATGCGCCCGCTGGCGCGAGCAGGGTCTGGCCGACATGATCCGGGCCAAGACCGGACTGGTCATCGATCCGTATTTTTCTGGCAGCAAGCTGCAATGGCTGCTCGACCACATCGACGGGGCCCGAGCGGCAGCCCAGCGTGGCGAACTGGCCTTCGGCACGGTGGACAGCTGGCTGCTGTGGAACCTGACCGGCGGCACGGTGCACGCCACCGATGTGAGCAATGCCTCGCGCACGATGCTCTTGAACATCCACACGCAAGACTGGGACGACGAACTGCTGCGCCTGATGGACATCCCGCGCGAGGTGCTGCCGCAGGTCCACCCTTCCAGCCATGTCTATGGCGAGGCGCAACCCGGCATCTGGGGCAGCGGCGACTTCCTGGCCGGGCTGGGGGCCCTGCCGATTGGCGGCATTGCCGGTGACCAGCAAGCGGCGCTGTTCGGGCAGGCGGGCTTTCAGGCCGGCATGGCCAAGAACACCTATGGCACGGGTTGCTTCATGCTGATGCACACCGGCTCGCAGACCCAGCCCTCGGCCAATGGCCTGCTGAGCACGGTGGCCGCGCAGTTACCCAACCAGCGCGCCTATGCCCTGGAAGGCAGCGTGTTCATCGGTGGGGCGGTGGTGCAGTGGCTGCGCGACGGCCTGCGCGCCATCCGCACGGCCGGCGAAGCCCAGAGCCTGGCGGAGAGCGTGCCCGACAGCGGCGGCGTGATGTTCGTGCCCGCCTTCACCGGGCTGGGCGCGCCCTATTGGGACAGCGAGGCGCGCGGCGCCATCGTGGGCCTGACGCGGGGCAGCACCGTGGCCCACATTGCGCGGGCGGCACTGGAGTCGATTGCGTTTCAGAGTGCGGCGCTGCTGCAGGCCATGAGCCGCGATGCCGTGGCCTCGGGCTGCTGTGCCATGCGTGAGCTGCGGGTCGATGGCGGCGCGTGCGTCAACGACCTGTTGATGCAGTTCCAGGCCGACCTGCTGGGCATCCCGGTGGTGCGCCCGCAGGTGGTCGAGACCACGGCGCTGGGCGCCTCCTACCTGGCCGGCCTGAGCACCGGGGTCTATGCCGACACCGAGGTGATCGGCCGCCAGTGGCGGGCCGAGCGCACCTTCGAGCCCAGCCTCTCCCGAGACGAGGCCACCGCGCGCATGGCCCAGTGGGCGCACGCGGTGCGGCAGGCGAGCGCACGCTGACGCGCCACGCACCCTCGGTGTCGTTCAGGCAAAAAAAGGGGCAGCCTGAAGACTGCCCAAAGCGCTCTGAAACCTGAATTCAAAAAAGGGGCGTGTTCAACGCCCCCTCGTCATCACATCTTGCACAGCGGCGACGCGGCCGGCGTGATCGAGGCGGGGAAGGTCTGCTCGATGACCGGACGCAGCACGCCATCGGCCATCTTCACGCGGGCCACGAAGTTCGGGATCACCATCTGGTTGTCGGCCGCGCGCACGGTGGCCTTGCCATACAGGGTGTCCACGGTGGCGCCACGCAGGGCCTTGGTCACGGCTTCGGGCTCGACGCTCTTGGCCAGCTTCACGCCCTGGAACAGCACCATGGCACCGTTGTAGGCCTGGCCTTCGGTGTCGGTGGGCAGACGGCCGTTCTTGGCCTTGAAGGCGGCGGCAAAGGCCTTGGAGGCCGGCGAGTTCACGTCCGGGGTGTAGCCCACGTTGCCGGGCGTGCCTTCGAGCAGCTTGCCGGTGGCATTGATGATGAAGTTGGAGACCAGCGCGTGGCCGATCAGCGGGGTCTTCAGACCGAAGTCGTTGGCTTGCTTGACGAAGTTGACGCCGCCCGAGACGTCGGCGAACCAGATGGCGTCCACACCGGCGGCCTTGAGCTGCTGGATGTAGGGCGCGTAGTCCTTGGTGCCCAGCGGGGCGAACAGCTTGAGGCTGACCTTCTTGCCTTGCGAGGTCACGGCAGCTTCAAACGACTTGGCCGAGTCCTGGCCCCACACATAGTCGGCCGCCAGGATGGCGAAGTTGTTGCCCTTGAGGCCCTTGACCCACTGGTTGATCATCGCCAGGTCCATCGCGTCCGAGTGGTTGGTGCGGATGAAACGGGGGTTGCAGGCGTCGGCGGTCAGCTTGTCGGCCTTGGCCATGGTGCCAATGAAAGCGGCGTCCCAACGGGTCAGGTTCTGGCTGATGGCCAGCGAGATCGACGAGGTGATGGGGCCCAGGATGAACTTGTAGCCGTCACGGGTCAGCTTTTCAGCGGCGCGGCGACCGGCGTCGGGCGTGCTTTCGTCGTCGCCTTCGGCGAGTTCGATCTTGCGGCCATCGACACCGCCCTTGGCATTGGCTTCCTCGACGGCGAACTTGATGCCGCTGATCACGTCAGCGCCCATGGTGGAGAAACCACCGGACTTCGATGCCACCAGGGCGATCTTCAGGGGTTCCTTGGCTTGTGCCAAGGCGGCGGTCGGCAGGCTGGCGACCAGCACCACACCGGCCAGCAACTGGGTCATCTTCGTGTACTTGTTCATCATGGTCTCCTCGAATCAAACAATGTCTGCCGGATGCGGTCCGGCCGCCGATTCACCACATTCAGAAAAACTCACACCATCACGTGTTCTTCCAGGTCCTTGAGGCACTCGCGCGTGTTCTCGACACGGCCTTCGGCCACCACGGAGCCCTTGGCCATCGCCAGGTAGCGGTGCGCCACGCGCACCACCAGGCTCATGTTCTGCTCGATCAGCAGCAGGGCCGTGCCCTGGTCGGCGACCTGGTTGAAGATGTCGGCCAGTTGGTCCACGATCACCGGGGCCAGGCCTTCGGTCGGCTCGTCCAGCAGGATCAGATCGGGGTTGGCCATCAGGGCGCGGCCCACGGCCACCATCTGCTGCTGCCCGCCCGACAAGGCAGTGCCCGAGGTGTGGGCACGCTCTTTCAGGATGGGGAAGAGCTTGTAGATTTCAGCCACGTTCCAGTGGCCCTTGCGACCGGTGGCGGCGCCGAGCAGCAGGTTCTCTTCCACCGTGAGGTTGGCGATGATGCGGCGGCCCTGCGGCACCACGACGATGCCGTTTTGCGCGGCCATGTAGGCGCGGGGCTTGGCGATGGACTTGGCGCCGAAGTGGATGTGGCCGCTCTTCATCTGGGCCAGGCCCAGGATGGTGTTGACCACGGTGGTCTTGCCCACGCCGTTGCGGCCGATCAGGCCCACGCGCTCGCCCGGGTTCACGTGCAGGCTCAGGCTGTGGAGGATGTGCGCCGAGCCGTAGTAGGACTGGACGCCTTGGAGGTTCAACAGAGCGGTCATGCGGTGCTCCCGAGGTAGGCTTCACGGACGCGCGGATTGGCGCGGACTTCGGCGGGGGCGCCCTGGGCGATCACGCGGCCCAGTTCAAACACGGTGATGACATCGGAGATGCCGAACACCACGTCCATGTCGTGCTCGACCAGCAGCACCGACACGTCCCACTTCGAGGTCAGGGCCTTGAGGTGGTGGGCCAGGTCGTGCGATTCCTTGACCGACAGGCCGGCCATCGGCTCGTCGAGCATCAGCACCTGCGGGCGGCCCACCAGGGCCAGCGCCAGATCCAGGCGGCGTTGCTCGCCATAGCCCAGGTCTTCGGCGATGGTGTTGCCCAGGCGGTCTAGGTCCAGCTCCTTGAGCACGGCCTCGGCGTCTTCCGCCGAGTTCGCCATGCCCATCTTGTAGGACGCCAGCTCCACCTGCGCCCGCACGGTCATGCCGTGGAAGATGGACGTGCGCTGGAAGCTGCGCGACAGGCCACGGGCACGGCGCTCGACCGCGCCCAGGTGGCTCACATCCTGACCCATCAGGGTCACCTTGCCGCGGGTCAGCGGCCGACGCCCGGTGATGGCATCGATCACGGTGGACTTGCCAGCGCCATTGGGGCCGATCAGGCCGCGGATCTGGCCCTTCTCCAGGGTCATGTCCACACCGTCCAGCGCCTTGACGCCGCCGTAATGGATGGCCACATCCTGGGCCTGCAATACATATTGGCTCATGGTTGTCTCCTGTGGCGCTCAGTGGCTGATGGGCTGGTGGGCCGCACCCGCGGGCTTCTTGCCCTTGAAGGCACGCTCGATGGCCCCGGTGATCCCGTCGGGCGAGAACACGATGACCGCGATCAGCGCGGCGCCGAAGATGGCGTTGCTGTGCGTGGCGTACTCACCCAGCAGGTCCTTGAACAGGAAGTACACGATGGCACCCACGATGGGTCCGACCGGGCGCTTGAAGCCACCCACCACCACCATCAGCAAGGTGATGGCCGACACGCTCCAGTGCAGGTTCTCGGGCGACACGAAGCCGGTGTTGAACGAAGACAGCAGACCGGCGATGCCCGTGACCACGCCAGAGATGGCGAAGATCAGGGAACGCGGCACCGTGGTGGTGATGCCGATGAAGCGGGCGCGCTCTTCGTTGTCACGGATGGCCTCGGTGATGGCACCAAAGCGCGTGCGGATGACCCACAGCAGGATGTAGGTGACGACCACCATCAACACCCAGGCGATCATGAACAACACGGCTGGCTTGAGCAGCACCGATTGCGAGAAGCCGAACACCTCGTTGGGCCAGGCCACGCTCATGCCATCGGTGCCGCCGGTCATGCCGGTGGCGCGGGTGGCCAGCAGGTAGGCCATCTGGCCGATGGCCAGGGTCAGCATGCCGAAGGCGATGCCCGGCACCCGCACAATCACCAAGCCCATCAGGAAGCCCATGACGGCGAGGCCACCCAGCACCGCGAAGATGGCGGCTTCGGCCGACATCCACTCCAGTTGCAGGATGACGCCCATGCCGTAGCCGGCGGCGCCGAAGAACAGCGCGTGGCCGAAGCTGACCAGACCGTTCTGGCGCAGCAGGAAGCCCACGCCCAGGGCCGATATGGCATAGACCACGGCCTGCGTGAACATCGCCAGCAACGAGCTGGAGGTCACGAAGGTCATGATGCCCACGCCCAGGATCAGGGTCAGCACCGACAGGATGCTGACGCGAGACATACTCATGTTCATGTGAATCTCCGGTCGGTCAGGTGCGGCTGCCCATCAGGCCCGAGGGGCGCCAGATCAGCACGGCGATCATGAAGAGGAAGGGCAGCAGGACGGACACACCCGGCAGGTAAACCGCGCCCAGGGCCTGCATCATCCCCAGCAGGATGGCGGCGATGAAGGCGCCGGCCAGCGAGCCCAGGCCGCCAATCACGACGACGACGAAGGAGTCGATCAGCACGTCGGAGCTCATGTGCGGCGACAGCGACAGGAAGGGCCCGGCGACCACGCCAGCCAGGCCGGCCAGCGCACTGCCCAAGCCCACCACGCCCGCGCTCAGCACGTCGGTGTTGACACCTTGCATGGAGGTGGTGACGGGCTCGGTGGAGGCCGCGCGCACGAACAAGCCGATGCGTGACAAGCGCAGCCACAGCGTCAGCCCCACCGCCACGGCAATGCCCATGAAGAGCACGGCGATGCGGTAGGCCGGCAGGTCATGCCCGAACAGGTTCACCGAGAAGTTGAGCAACTCAGGCGTGAAGATCGAGTAGTTGCCCTTACCCCAGATCGCGACCACGAGGTCTTCCAGGATCAACAGCAGGCCGAAGGTGACGAGCATCACATTGAGCGGCTCGCGGTCCTGCAGCAGGCGAAAGCCATAGCGGTCGAGCAGCACGCCGACCACCGCCATGATGGCCGGGGCGGCCACCAGTGCCACCCAGAAATTGCTGTGGATGGCAACGGTGTAGCCCAGGTAGGCCCCGAGCATGTACAGCGCGCCGTGCGCGAAGTTCACGACGCGGCGCAGGCCATAGATCAAGGCCAGCCCCGAGCTCATCACGATGAGCAGGGCGCCATAGACCAGCCCGTTGAACAGGTTGATGGTCAACATAGAAATTCTCTCCTGTCAGGAGGTGCGGCGAAGCGCCACACGTGAAGTGGGCCCGTCCAGGCTTGTTCCCTGTCTGGGCACCCGGATGAGCTCACATGGAGCGGATCAAAGAGACTGTGTCAGCTCCGGCACGGCCGTGAAGAGGTCTGCCTCGAGGCCATAGTCGGCCACCTGGAAGATCGGCGCTTCCGGATCCTTGTTGATGGCGACGATCACCTTCGAATCCTTCATGCCAGCCAGATGCTGGATGGCGCCCGAAATGCCGGCAGCAATGTAGAGCTGCGGCGCGACGATCTTGCCGGTCTGACCCACTTGCCAGTCGTTGGGGGCATAGCCCGCATCCACCGCCGCGCGCGAAGCGCCCAGGGCCGCACCGAGCTTGTCGGCCAGGGGCGTGAGCACCTCGTTGAACTTGTCGGCCGAGCCCAGCGCGCGACCACCGGAGACGATGATCTTGGCGGCGGTCAGCTCCGGACGGTCGTTCTTGGCGATCTCGCTGCCCTGGAAGGTGCTCAGGCCCGAATCGGCCACGGCGTCCACAGTGGTCACGGTGGCACTGCCACCGGTGGCCGCCGCGGCGTCGAAGCCCGTGGTGCGCACGGTCAGCACCTTCACGGCATCCAGGCTTTGCACGGTGGCAATGGCGTTGCCCGCGTAGATCGGACGCTCGAAAGTGTCGGCCGAGATCACCTTGGTGACGTCGCTGATCTGAGCCACGTCCAGGCGGGCGGCCACGCGCGGGGCCACGTTCTTGCCGCCGGCGGTGGCCGGGAACAGGATGTGGCTGTAGCTCGAAGCCAGGCTCACGATCTGAGCCTTCACATTTTCGGCGAGGCCTTGGGCCAGGCTGGGGCCATCAGCGTGGATGACCTGGGTGACCCCGGCGATCTGGGCGGCGGCAGCGGCGGCGGCGCCAGCGTTGTGGCCAGCCACCAGCACGTGCACGTCACCACCGCAAGCGGCAGCCGCCGTCACGGTGTTGAGGGTCGCGCCCTTGAGCGAGGTGTTGTCGTGTTCAGCAATGACGAGTGCGGTCATGTGTGTGTCTCCTGTTTGAGCCGGTCTCACAGGACCTTGGCTTCGTTCTTGAGCTTGTCGACCAGGGTGGCCACATCGGCCACCTTGATGCCAGCCGAGCGCACAGGCGGCTCACTGACCTTGAGCGTCTTCAGGCGGGGGCTCACGTCCACACCCAGATCTTCCGGCTTGAAGGTGTCCAGCTGCTTCTTCTTGGCCTTCATGATGTTGGGCAGCGTGACGTAGCGCGGCTCATTCAGGCGCAGGTCGGTCGTCACCACGGCCGGGATCGACAGGGCCAGCGTTTCGGCGCCGCCATCGACCTCACGGGTCACCAGCAACTTGTCGCCGTCCTTCGTCACCTTGGAAGCGAAGGTGGCTTGCGGCAGGTTGGCCAGCTCGGCCAGCATCTGGCCGGTCTGGTTGCTGTCGTCATCAATGGCTTGCTTGCCGACGATGATCAGGCCGGGTTGTTCCTTGTCCACGATGGCCTTGAGCAGCTTGGCCACAGCCAGGGGCTGCAGCTCGGCATCGCTCTCGACCAGGATGGCGCGGTCGGCACCAATGGCCAGGGCGGTGCGCAGCACTTCCTGACTCTGGGCCACGCCGCAGGACACGGCCACCACTTCGGTGACGATGCCTTGCTCTTTGAGGCGCACGGCCTCTTCGACGGCGATTTCGTCGAAGGGGTTCATGCTCATCTTGACGTTGGCGATGTCCACGCCGCTCTGGTCGGCTTTGACACGGACCTTCACGTTGTAGTCCACCACACGCTTGACGGCGACGAGTGCTTTCATTCTTGTGCTCCGATGCGTGAGGGGAATCAGAAGGCGGCCGAGCCGGTAATCGCACGGCCCAGGATCAGGGCGTGGATGTCGTGCGTGCCTTCGTAGGTGTTGACCACTTCGAGGTTGACCAGGTGACGGGCCACGCCGAACTCGTCGGAGATGCCGTTGCCGCCCATCATGTCGCGCGCCATGCGGGCGATGTCCAAAGACTTGCCGCAGTTGTTGCGCTTCATGATCGAGGTCACTTCCACGGGGGCCTTGCCAGCGTCCTTCAGGCGACCCAGGGCCAGGCTGCCTTGCAGGCCCAGCGTGATTTCGGTCAGCATGTCGGCCAGCTTCTTCTGGATCAGCTGGTTGGCGGCCAGGGGCTTGCCGAACTGCTTGCGGTCCATCACGTACTGACGGGCACGGGCGTAGCAGTCTTCGGCGGCGCCCAGGGCACCCCAGGAAATGCCGAAGCGGGCGCTGTTCAGGCAGGTGAAGGGACCCTTCAAGCCGCGCACGGTGGGGAAGGCGTTCTCTTCAGGGCAGAACACCTCGTCCATCACGATTTCACCGGTGATGGAGGCACGCAGACCGACCTTGCCGTGGATGGCCGGGGCGCTCAAGCCCTTCCAGCCCTTTTCCAGCACGAAGCCACGGATGGCGTCCTTGCCGTTCTCGTTGCACTGCGCCCAGACCACGAACACGTCGGCGATCGGCGAGTTGGAGATCCACATCTTGGAGCCGCTGATCTTGTAGCCGCCGTCCACCTTGGTGGCGCGGGTGATCATGCTGCCGGGGTCGGAGCCGTGGTTGGGTTCGGTCAGGCCGAAGCAGCCGATGTACTCGCCGGTGCACAGCTTGGGCAGGTACTTGCGCTTGGTCGCTTCGGTGCCGAATTCGTTGATGGGCACCATGACCAGCGAGTGCTGCACGCTCATCATCGAGCGATAGCCCGAGTCCACGCGTTCGACTTCACGGGCCACCAGGCCGTAGGAGACGTAGTTCAGGCCCGAGCCACCGTACTCGGTGGGGATGGTCACGCCCAGCAGGCCCAGCTCACCCATCTCGCGGAAGATGGACGGGTCGGTCTTTTCGTTGCGGAAGGCTTCCAGCACGCGGGGGGCCAGCTTGTCCTGGCAGT
>Ga0156231_1094_pt1 | contig 54859 bp, 49 predicted proteins | sample RifCSPlowO2_12_FD_107878 | JGI IMG/M metagenome (GOLD analysis project Ga0156231, IMG submission 107878) | Burkholderiales bacterium RIFCSPLOWO2_12_FULL_64_99
CTTCGCATGTCCAAGCTGGCCCATCTGCCTGATCACCCCTTCAACCCGGCATCAGCGAAATGAGGCAGGGGCGTTCCACACAAAACGGCATAGAGCCCTTCCGACTGCCCAGCACCTCAATCAAGAGGTTATCCGGGAGGTTGTCGTTGTCCTCAATGAGCTCCCAATCCCAAGATGATCCATCGAATGACTTCAGCCAAACGCGCTGGGCGCCCTCTTGGGCTACGGCGAAGTCGACATCGTGGGTCAGGTACACGAACAGGCAATCGGGGCGCAGTCTCTCAATCTCAGCCCATAGAGGGGCTTGCACGGACTTATGTAGGTGCAATTCGGGCTCGTCAATGACAATGATGCCGTTTTGGGGGGCGGCAAGACACTGTCCAATGAGATAAAAAATGACGCGTTCACCATCGCTCATTTCAGACGAGTTGTAGATTTTGCTCGTGTCACCGCGAACCTGGGTTTGGATCCGTAGACCGCCGACCACGAGCTCGCGGTGAGGAAGAATCCGTTCCCACGCCTGCTTTACCTTATCCATCCTGGTCAGTGGCGGTTCAAGCTTGGTGGCCGATTGCCGCTGGGCCACCTTGAACTTGGCGTTCTCTTCTGTCTCGTCCGAGAACAGAAAAACCATAAGCTTCTGGAAGTCGTTTAGGAAAAACGTGGCGGGCCTGTTCTGCCATCGATTGTTCTTGTTTTTTCCCGCATTAGGATGGCCAAAGACTAGGTCCTGCTCCGCCAGATCGATAGAAGTCGGCGTTGTCGTGTCAGGCATCGCCAACGACTTTTGCGCGGAGATCCTAAACACCCTAGCTTGATCAGGTGAACTCATGTCCAGCCATGTTCCGAGACGAGTCTGACCTGAACCGTTGGCGCCAACGAAAAGCAGATTCCGACCTGTTGTAATCGTCTGGCTACCTCCGCCGATTCGGGGAAGCGAGATGGATCGCGTGACTGGAATGTTTGACATAGACTTCTTCTTTTGTGACTAATGCTCGACCCCGCCAACCCGAATCGAGACTGCCATGCAGTGCACAGTTTGCGACGAGATACCGTCTCCAAGCGTACCCGATGTCCAAGAACTTGGGTCCATCGAGTCTTCCGATAGCTCATTGCGAGCGGCTCGAGTAATGCAAATGGCGACTGCTTTAGCGCCGTATTCATGCTGATGCGAAGGACTTCCCTGGGTCGGCAGCGCTAGTTCATGGCTTTCAGATGCAGTCATTCGGAGCCGCGAGCATGGCGGCTCGACATGCTCGTATTGATCGCCCCCAATCAATGTACAGCCCCGGTTTAGGTGATTCACACAGCCAGGTTGACGGGTCACACTCTCCGGCACTCAGTCAGTGCGATTTTAGAGAACCGTTTACCGTCATCAACTCATGCAGGATTTTCGTGTGTTCAAAGGATCTTCCTTCGCTCGTCAGCCTGACTGTAAGTTCAACATAGACGCCAATAAAGGCCATTCCTTCGGCATTCTCATGGATTTTGTTGCGGCCCTCCGCCCTGTGTGTTCCTGCGCTAGTTAATTAATCCAATCTGATTGCAAGAGACCATTCTATGAACTATCGTCATACCATTCGAGTACTGGTGGCCGCTGTGGCCATCGTTGGCGCCCAGCATGCCCACGCGTTGGCCGTTCTGGATTTCCAGAATTTAACTTGTGCCAAAACGCAAGAGTTGTGCGGAGCGGGCGACACCTACACCGCAGCGGGCTTTATGCTGCAATATGCACCTGCTGCCGACGAGCCGTACCCGGTTGGTTTTACTGCTGTTGGCAAGCTATGGCGTTTTAATGTCAAAGGGTCTATTTCTCTGGAGGCTAACAGCTGTAGCGCAACCACGACCTTGACACGCACAAAGGGTGTCAATTTTTCACTGTTGTCCATCGATCTGGCTGAAGTAAATGGTGATAGTCCCAGTAGTGTGACTTTCATTGGCACTAAGAGCGATGGATCGCAAGTCACCGCATCGGTGAACTTGGATGGCAAAGTCGGTTGGCAGCGTGTGCAGCTTCCACGCTCTTTCATCAAAGTGAATTCTGTGACATGGGCACAAGGTGATTGCATTATCAACAAGCCACACATGTTCGACAACATTCTCGTCAATTGATGAGTAGGGATCGTCAGTCGACAACTTTGCCCCAAGCCGCCATGGTTCATTCCCGGCGGCCTTTTCATTTGTAGAGCGAGGTAATGCAATCGGTGCACTTCAAGCTCAAGGCTGTTTCTACCTCTCTGTGCGGCTAACCCGTGTGCCGCTTCAAGACGGCAGTGAGCTACCGCTTCGGGTCGGGAGCGTGAGTTCGGTGAGTTGAAGAGAAGTCATTGGACCGGCAAAAGCAGCGCTGGCTGAGCGCCAGTGGTGACGATGTCGGCAGTACGCTCGATACCAGCCATCCGCGCCGATGCGGGCGCGGTTGCCCAATGACCGTAATGCTGCAGAGACCGTGAGTTCAGCGTGTGGCCGCGACCGCCAGCAACCGCTGCTAAACGGTCGGTTGGTTCCCGCTTTAGTGACTGGCGGCAATGGCTCGTGTGTGCAGGTTCGACTCGAAGGCAATCACCGCCTCGCTCCGAAAGCCCAGCGCCTGCAGCGTGCCATTCTTGCCAATGCGCGAGGCGCCTCACTCCCCGAACGCAAGCTGCCCCGCCAGGTGCGTCATCACCTCTTGCAGACGCGCTGCGTGCTGCGGGTCGTCACTGGGTGCCCCCTGCAGCAGCATCAGTTTGGCCAGAGCAGCGCTGGTCTGGCTGATCTTGCCCGCCGCTTGCCGTGCCTCCACCTGGGCCATCAGCGCGCTGGCATCGGCCCGGCGTTGCTCCATGGAGGTCTCTTCGCGGTGGTCGTGCCAACGCTGTAGCTCGGCACGCAACGCCACGTTCTCCGGCTTTTGCCAGTCTTCCATCCCGGTTTCGAGTGCCGTGCTGTCGTCTTCGCGGCCATCTTCACCTGGATGGTCCTGGGCAACTGAATCTGCCGTCGCCACCGATGCGGCATCCATGGCGCCACGGGGATCAAAGCGTGAGCTGGACACGACGGTTTGCGTCTCCACCGTGCCCACCGTGTTGTCACCTTGACCCAGCGAAAAATGCCCCATGACGGCGAGACACAGACCAGCCGCGGCCAGATAGAGCCAGCGGTGGGACGCCCGGATCGAGTGAATCTTGATCATGAGACAACCCCAAGCAGGAAGGCAAGTGACGGGTGGGTGGAGCGATGCGGGATCATTTCGCCATGGCACGCACGGGGGCGTGACTCAGGACACCTCCCGCTTTGAGCTGAACACGCTCAAAGCCGGGAAATGGCGCATAGCCATCGGCCACCATCCAGCGCTGCTTCGCGGCCTGGCTCAGGTTTCGGCGGTGGTCGGTGATTGATGCCGTTCCATCGCCGGTGATCAGCAGCTTTTGCCCACCAGACTCGATCAGGTAGCCCACTGACCCCGGTGTTCCGCCCGCGAGGGGCAAGACGGACAGGCCCGGCACCAGCGACACACCGGTCTCGGCCGCCTGCAGCTTACCGGACTTGACGTAGGGCATCACGCTGGTGATCGTGGTCGCAAAGGCCACCTTCTGTTCATCTGGTGCCTGGACGTAGTGGTGGTCCGCGAGCCAGTGCACCATGGCCTCTGGCGAGGCGTAGAGTTGCGCGTTCTTGAACTGACGTTGTTCGTCGTTGCCCAGCAGGCCGCTGACCTGGTCCGCATGCAGACTGGTCAAGAACACCGCCGACACCTCATCCGGCGAGATGCCAGCGGCCTTCAGGTTCTCCGTCACCTGGCCCAGGTCACCGCCCTGCCGCACACCGCGACCCGCGTTGACCAGCACCACTGTGCTGCCCTTGCGAATCGCGTACGCGGTCACGCATTTCAAGCCTGGATCGGTTTTGAACGATTGCGCCAGGGCCTGAGTCCATTCGCTCTGCGGGAGCTTGGCCAGTCGGGTCGCATCGATGACGAAGCGTTTGTCAGACAAGGCAAACACCTCAAGCTCCCCCACTTGCCGGCGCTCGACACCCGGTATCTGCACGAGGCTCGGAGTCTGTGCAGCATCGGTCGCGTAGACCGAACTGGCAGGGAGCAGATGCAAGCCGGCCAGCATGGCCATGGCGCCGGCCAGTTGACCCAACTTCAACTTCATGTGGCTTCGTCCTCGCGATCAGTGCTTCAGGTTGTCCAGGATGGCCGGGGGCACGTTGGCCAGGCGGCTGCGCTGGGGGTACTGACCCACCTTCACGCGGGCCACTTCCGTCGCTGATTCGAAGTCCACGACAGACAAGTCGTTGCTCTCGCTGTTGGACACGTAGCAGCGCTTGCCGTCCGAGCTGGCGCTCACCCAGTAGGGCTTGGAACCCGAGGGAATGATGCGGTCGGTTGTCATCGAGGGGATGGAGGCGACGACGATGTAGTTGTCGATCGTGCCGGCCATGCAGAGCTTGGTCTCGGCGCCATTGATCGCCATGCCGTGGAAGGCCGAGTTCAGCGGGAAGTCGTCCTTGGTCTTGAAGTTGGCCTTGGCGTAATCGCTCATCGGGATTTCGACCTTGTTCAGCACCTTGCCCGTGGCCATGTCCACCTTGGCATAGCCATTGAGGTAGGACATCTGCAGATAGGTGATCTTGCCGTCACGGGTAATGACGTTGGGGCGAATGCCGTAGGGCAAGGTCCACTTGTTGACCACTTGGAAGGTCTTGGCATCGACCACGGTCATCTGCTTCTTGCCCTTGAGCGAGTTCAGGGCGTAAGGCAGGGGGATGATGCCCAGACTGGAGTTGTAGATGTACTTGCCATCGGGCGAGTAGTCGTTCTGGTGTGGGAAGGTACCTGTCGGGACCTTGGCCACTTGCTGGCCCGTGGCCGTGTCGATCACGAAGAAGTTGCCGGCGCTGGTGGCCGAGACGGCGATGTGCTTGCCATCGGGGCTGATGCCCATGTGGTCGGCGTTGATGCCGGGGATCGGAAAGCGCCAGAGGATGCGGTGATCGGGCGAGCTGAGGTCGATCGCGATGACGTCAGACAGGTTTGAGCGCGAGATGAAAACAGTCTTGCCATCCAGCGAGACGGCAATGTCATCCACAAAGCGGTCACCGCCCTTGGTGGATTTGGCCACCTCGTAGGTCGCACGCCGGATGATGTCCATCTCGGCCAGGCGTTCCTTGAGGTCTGGAATGGCGTTGACGTAACCCAGTTTGGTCAGCGACGTTTCGTCCACGAAGCTCAGGGTGCCACCGGCGGAGTCGCCAACCACCAGAATCTTCTTGCTGGATTGGGCGAACGCGGGCGTCGAGGCGGCGCCCATCAGCAAGGCGGCACAGGCGAGGGCCACACGGCCCGCTGTAGCAAGATGGTTTCTGTTTTTCATTCCATGTTTCCTCGGTTGTGGGGTCGAACGGCCGACGCGCGACGTGAGCTCTGCGACTCGGTGTTGGCGGCCACCTTGATCGTGATCAAACAAGGCATGGAATAACGTGAGTTATTTAACAATCCACGGGTTTTCGATGGGGTAGGTTGTACGCGTGACCCCCCATTCGGAGGGGGGCGGCCCACCTTCAGGTGGGGTTCTCGTTGTGCAGAGAATTCGGCGGGTATTCGGCATCGATCTCGGCCATGTCGCACAAGCGCGGCCAGTCGGTCACCGTGATGCGGCGGTAGCCCAGCTTCACGATGCCCTGGTCTTGCAGCACCTTCAATCCTGCGGCCACGGTCTGACGCGTCATGCCCAGCGTCTCGGCCAGCGAGCCCTGGTTCAGCGGTGAGCTGCTGCCAGCGAGGTCAGGCACCGCTGTCCATCCTTGCGTGAGGGTCATCACGATGGCGCGCGCGAGTTTGGCTTGCGTGTTCAGCCTCGCGACGGCCTCCAAGGCGAAGAACAGCAGCCGGGTTTTCTGGGCCATCAAGACCGCCAGCCTGAAGGCCCATTGAGGATCTTCGCTGACCAGGCCCTCCAGTCGGGCTGGCGAGACATGCAGCAATACCGTTGGCCCCACCGCCTGCGCGTCGTGTGTGCGGGGCAAACCGTCAAAAAAGGCGATTTCTCCGAACCAGGTGGGGGGGGAGATCACACTGAACAAGTTTTCTTGCCCGTCGGGCGCGATCCCGGTCAGGCGCAGACCACCCTCAACCACGCAGTAGATACCATCGAAACTGTCGCCGCGCAGAAACAGTTGCTGACCTGCCCCCAGGTTCAGGACCGTCGCTGCGCTGAGCAGGCGTTGCGTCGCCACGGGGGGCAGTCCGTTGAACCACAGGCTTTTCTGCAGTACCGGGAGGAAATGCGTTGGGTCTGACGTTGGCAAGGCATGCTCCTCAAGCCTGCCGCAGGCACTCAATGATGCTCAGGCGTGCCGCCCGCCACGCGGGGATGAAACCGCCCACCACGCCCATGAACAGCGCGAACCCCAGCGTCTGCGCTGCCACACTGGCTGTGAAGCGGAACCGAAACGCCATCTCTGAAAAGGTCGCGTAGTTCACGGTGGACACGTCCACGCTCTGCAGCAGCGAGGCCGCCCCCAGCCCGATCAGCCCACCCACCAGCGACAGGCCCAGCGACTCGCCCAGGAAGGCGATCAGCACCGCCTCGCGTCGGAAGCCCAGCGCCCGCAGCGTGCCGATCTCGCCAATGCGCGAGGCCACCGCCGCGAACATGGTGATCATGGCGCCCACGATGGCCCCGATCGAGAAAATCACCGACAGTGACATGCCCAGCAGCTTGATGAAGCGCGACATGGATTCGGACTGCTCGGCGTAGAACTGCGTTTCGCGCTTCACGTCGAGCTGCAGGCGCGGGTCGCTGTTGACGGCCTCGCGTGCGGCCTCCAGCGCATCGGGCCGTGACAGGCGGAACAAGATGGTCGAGTAAGCGGGGCGGCGGAAAGCCTGCATGGCCTGGTGCGAGTCCACCCACACTTCCGAGTCAAACGCGCTGCGCTCGGCATCCATGATGCCCACCACCGTCCAGTCACGCCCGGCGAAGTGCAGGGTGTGGCCCAGGTCCATGTTGGCAAAGCCGCGCGCCACCGCCTTGCCCGCCACGATCTCCGAGGTGCCGGGCCGGAACATGCGGCCCGCGATCAGCTTGACCTGCGGCCGCATGCTGATGCCGAACTCCGACATGCCGCGCAAAATCACATTGGCCGTCGTGCCATCGCGCTTGGGCAGGTTGTTGAGCGCCACCACCTCGCGCGACACCAGCTTGCGGCCCTGGTTGTCGGTGCCTACGCCGGGCAGGGTGTCGATGGCGTTGGCCTGCTCGCGCGTGATGTTGGAGTTGATCTCGGTGCCGGCGCCCTTGCGCATCACCACCACGTTGTCAGGCTGGCCGGTGGCCACCATGGTTTCGCTGATGCCTTCGCTCATCATCAGCACGGTGGCGAACACAAACACCACCAGGGCCATGCCGCCGGCGGTCAGCACCGTGGTCACCCGGCGCACCCACAGGTTGCGCAACACGTAAGACAGGGGAATGGCTCGCATCTGGGGTCCGCCTCAGGCCACGTGGCGCAGGCCTTGCACGATGTCGATGCGCGACATCTTCCAGGCAGGCCAGGCGGCGGCCAACAGGCCCACCACCAGCGCCGCCAACGCTTGATAGAGCAGGGTGGTCTGCGACACCTCGAACACCTTGAACAAGGTGCCTGTCTGCTGCATGAAGGCGGCGGTGAGCGGGAAGGTCAGGGCCATGCCCATCGCCCCGCCAATCACCGCGATCATCAGGCTCTCGCCAAACAGCAGCTTCACCACGAAGGCGGGCGAAAAGCCCAGGGCCTTGAGCGTGGCGTACTCGGCCAGGCGCTCGCGGGCCGTCATCGTCATCGTGTTGGCCATCACCGCCATGATGATCAGCACCACCACGAAGCTCACCGCGCGGATCGCCATCAGCACCGTCTGGCTCATCGCCACCATGCCGAGCTGAAACGACTTCTCGGTCTCGGTCTTGGTTTCGGCGGTGGAGTTGCGAAACAGCGCATCAATGTCTTGCGAGATGGCCGAGGCCCGGCTCGGGTCGCTGATGCCGACCACGTACAGGGCCACCTGCTCGGCGGCGGTGCTGCCCAGGCGCTTGCGCAGATTTTCTGACAGCAGCGACCAGTGCATCAGCATGATGCTTTCGTCGGTGTTCGGGTCGGGCGAGGCGTAGATACCGCGGATCGTGAAGCTCCAGTTGCCGGGGTAGATGGTGCCGCTCAGCGGGATGGTGTCGCCCACCTGCCAGCCAAAGCGCTGCGCCAGGTCGCGACCGATGATGGCGCCTTGGCGGTCGGCCATGAAGGCAATGCGTTCGGCATCGCTGACCTGGTACTCGGGGTAGATGGCGAAGTAGCTGGGGCCATCGACCGCAAAGCGGGCAAAGAAGTTGCGGCGGTCCAGGTAAATGCCGCCAAACCAGTTCGCCCAGGTCACACCGCTCACGCCCTCGATCTTGCGGATGCGTTCGGCGTAGTAGCGGGGCAGGGGCTGGCCGACCGAGATGGCGCTGCGGGTGATCAGCCGTGTGCTGGAGGTGCCCTCCACCCCGGCGTACCAGGCGTCCACGATGGTGCGCAGCAGCCCGAAGGCGCTGATGGCCACCACCAGGCCCACCATGGTCAGCAGGGTGCGCAGCTTGTGCCGGAAGGCGTTTTTCAGCAGGAGCTTGAAGATGAACATCAGTGCGCGTCGGCTGGGTCGTCGACCAACACACCTTTTTCAAGGTGGATCATGCGGCTGGCACGCGAGGCGGCCTTGGGGTCGTGCGTCACCATCACGATGGTCTTGCCCAGGTCGTGGTGCAGCTCGTCCATCAGGGCCAGCACCTCTTCGCCGGTGGCGCGGTCCAGGTCGCCCGTGGGCTCGTCGGCCACGATCAGCGTGGGGTCGGTCACCAGGGCGCGCGCAATGGCCACGCGCTGCTGCTGTCCGCCCGACAGTTCATTGGGGTAGTGGTCCATGCGGTCGGCCAGGCGCACCATCTCCAGCGTCGCCTCCACATGCGCCTTGCGCTGCTTGCGGGTCAGGTTGGTCAGCAGCAGGGGCAGCTCCACATTCTCGTAGGCCGTCAGCACCGGCATCAGGTTGTAGAACTGAAAGATGAAGCCCACATTGGCCGCACGCCAGTCGGCCAGGGCCGTCTCGTCCAGCGTGGCAATGTCCACCCCGGCGATCTGGATGGTGCCGGAGGTGGGCTGGTCAATGCCCGCGATCAGGTTGAGCAGGGTGCTCTTGCCCGAGCCGCTGGGACCCATCAGCGAGACGAACTCGGCGCGGCGCACTTCCAGGTTGATGTCCATCAGCACCGGAATGGGCTGGCCACCGCGGCTGTAGGTCTTGGTGAGGTGGTCGATGCGGATCAGCGTGTCGTCGGATGCGGTGCTCATACTGCTGTGCTTTCCGCTTCAGGACGTGGCCAGGCGCACACGCGCACCGTCAGACAGACCTGCGGGCGGGGTGCCCACCAGCTTGTCGCCTGACTTGAGCTCGCCGCTGATTTCGCGCAGATCGCCCAGTTGGCGCCCCAGGGTGACGGGCACGGATTGCGCCACCTCTTTGCCGTTGACCGTGGCCAGGCGGTAGACGTGGCTCTTGCCCTGGTCGGTGACGATGGCGTGCGCGGGCACAGCCAGCACGGTCTGCTGGTCGGCAGCGCTGATGTCTTGCGACAGGAAGCTGACCTTGGCGCTCATCTCGGGCAGGATGCGGGCATCGAGCTGCTCGAAGCGGATCTTGGTCATGACCGTGGCCTTGGCCCGGTCCACGGTGGGTACGATACCCGAGACGCGGCCCTTGAAGCGCACGCCGGGCAGCGCGTCCAGCACGATCTCAACGGGCTGGCCCACCTGGGCTTTGGACAGATTGCCCTCCGACACGTCGGCCTCGACTTCGAGTGTGCTCATGTCGGCCATGGTGACCACGGCCCCTTGGGCGCCAGCGGCGCTGGACATGGGGGTGATGATGTCGCCCACGTTGGCATTCTTGACCAGCACCACACCGTCAAACGGGGCACGGATTTCGGTGTAGTCCAGGGCCACTTTTTGAGCCTTGAGCTGGGCACGGGCCTGCTCCAGAGCGGCCTGACCGGCAGCCGCCGAAGCAAAGGCCGCCTTGTTCTTGCTCACAGTGGTGTCCACCATCTGCGGCGAGATGAAGCCCTGGCCTTCCAGGCTGCGAGCGCGCGCCGTTTCAGCGCGGGCGTTGATCAGTTGCACCCACAGTTGCTTGTGGTTGGCCTCGGCCTGCAGCACGGCGGCCTCGGCGCCCAGGATGGCGGCCTGGATGTCGCTACCGTCCAGGCGCGCCAGCAGCTCACCGCGCTTGACCTTGGAGCCTTCGCGCACGTTCAGCTCGATCAGCCGACCGGAAGCTTTGGACGCGACGGCCGAGCGCCGTTGGGCCACGACGTAGCCGGAGGCGGTCAGCTGCACGTACTGCTGCGACGGGGTGCTCAACACCACGGAGGTGGTGCTCACTTCGGTCGCCCGCGGCATCCATACATAGGCGCTGGCGCCCAGCGCCAGAGCGCCCGCCAACACCCAGGGTGTCAGGTTGGACTTCTTGCGAACAGGGGCCTGTGCGCTGCGGTCGATCTTCAGTTTGGACAGGGCCGAGGGCTGGGGTACTTCACTGCTGCTCATGGCGGTCGGGGCAAGATTGGGCGATCAGGCGTGCGGCGGTGATCGTGCCGCACTCCGGGTTGATGTCCTGCTGCAACTGGCGTGCGCGTGCGTGCAGGGCGGAGTCGTGAATCAGGCGGTGCAAGGCCCGCTCGAAGGTCTTGCCGCGTGCCTTGGAGGGCGGCACGCTCAGCGCCGCCCCCAGGCGCACCAGACGAGCGGCGTTGTCGGGTTGGTCCATGCCAAAAGGCACCAGCAGCTGCGGCATACCGGCGTGCATCACCTGCGAGGAAATGCCGCAGCCCGCCGTGTTGACCACCGCATGACAGCGGGGGAACAGTGCGCCCACCGAGGCCCAGGCCACGGTGATCTGACCTGGGGGCAGGGGCGTGGGCAGTGCATTCTGGCCAGCCAGGAAGATGGCCCGCACACCCAGGCGCGCGCACAGCTCGGACCAGCCGGGGTAAAAGCGCGCAGCCTGGAACCACAGCGAAGAGCCCAGGCTGAACAGCACAGGGGGCGGCCCGGCCTGCAGGAAGGCTTCGAGCTCGTCCGACAAGGGCGCCGTGTTGCCATCGAAGAAGTTGAAGCCCGCGAAGGCCACCGGGCCGGGCAAGTCGGTGGGCATCGGCTGGCGCATCATCTCGGGGGCCATCAGCGCCACGCTGCCCCGGGGTGAAATGCAGCCCTCGAAGATCGGGTTGCGCGCGGGGTCGAACATGCCGTACTCGCGGGCCTTGTCGTCCAGCGGTTTGATGAAGCCCCGGCCGGTGTTGCGCAGCGTGCGGAACCAGCGGCGATAGCGTTCTTCACCCAGCAGGCGGGGCCAGGGTCGCAGCGACAGGGCGTTGGACACCACAGGGGGGTCTTGCGCGCTGTGCAGGCTCAGGGTCAGCGCCTGCAGGATGACCGAGGTCCAGGGCAGGCCGCGCTTGTGCGCCACCATGTGCGCCCAAGGCGTGGTGGGGGGCGCCACCAGCAGGTCGGCGCCTTCGCAGGCCGCGTCCAGCTCGGCGCAGATCTGGTCCATGTAGGGGTAGACCAGCTTTTCCATCACGAACTTGCCACCCAGCAGCGGGTGAAAGGCTTTTTGAAGGCGCTCGGCCTGGCTCAGGCCCAGATCGCGTTCATGCTGGCTGTGGTGCGGGGCTGCGGGCGCATATTCCACGCCGTGCTCGGTCACCAGGTCGCGGAAGAAGTCCGAGGTGGCCAACACCGGCCGGTGCCCCAGGGCCTGCAGCTGCTTGGCCAGACCGATGAAGGGCACGACATCGCCGTGCGTGCCAAAGGTCGTCAGCACGATGCGGCGAGAAGCGGTGACTGGCGCGAAGCTTGGCATGAGCCCTCTGGGATGGTCGACAACGGCCCTGTTTCAACAGGGAGCCCAGACGGGATGGGCTCGTTGTCAGACTACGCCAGCGTGAATTGCTTCACGGTTAGGGAATGCCAGATCACCCCCCCAGAAAGAGGGTGCTCTAGAAGAGGCCTGGGCTCAGGCGGTGAGGGTGCCGCCCAGGCTCAAAGTGTCGCGTGCCAGTTGGGTGATGCGCTCCCAGTCACCCGCCCGCACCGCCGAGGCCGGGGCCAGCCAGGACCCCCCCACGCACGCCACATTGGGCAGGGCCAGGTAGTTCGGAGCAGTGTCAAAGGTGATGCCCCCGGTCGGGCAAAACCGCGCCTCGGCAAAGGGGCCATGGAAGGCCTTGAGCATGCCCACGCCACCGGCTTGCTGGGCGGGGAAGAACTTGAAGTGGCTCAGGCCCGCGTCCATGGCGGTCATCAACTCGGAGGCGGTGGCCACGCCGGGCAGCAGCGGGGTGGGGGCGCCGCTGCGCAGTGCGCTGAGCAGGCGCGGCGTCAGCCCAGGGGACACGGCCAGGTGCGCGCCCGCGTGGGCGGCCGCTTCCCACTGCTCTGGCGTGGTCACGGTGCCTGCGGCCACCAGGGCTTCGGGCACCTCGTGCGCCAGGATGCGGATCACGTCCAGCGCAGCCGGGGTGCGCAGCGTCACCTCCAGCACCTGCACGCCGCCGGCCAGCAGGGCACGCGCCAAGGGCACAGCCTCATCCACCCGGTCAATCACCAGCACCGGGATCACCGGGCCGCGCGTCAGCGCCATCTCCAGCGTGAGCTCGCTTGTGTTCATGTCTCGCCTTGCTCCGTCCAGCCAAATGTCATGGCGCCTTGTTCGGCGCCGCTCACCCTTTGCCGCATGCCGGCAAACAACTCGCGACCCGTGCCCACCTGGTAGTGGCTCACGTCCAGCTCGATGGGTGCGCGGGCCACCCACTCGGCCTCGGGCACCAGAGCGTTCAGCGTGCCCGCATCGGCATCCAGGCGGATCAGGTCGCCCGTGCGCACCTTGCCCAGCGGCCCGCCTGCCAGCACCTCCGGCGTCACGTGGATGGCCGCAGGCACCTTGCCAGAGGCCCCCGACATGCGCCCATCGGTCACCAGGGCCACCTTGAAGCCCTGGTCTTGCAGATTGGTCAGCAGCGGGGTGAGGGCGTGCAGTTCGGGCATACCGTTGGCACGCGGGCCCTGGCCCAGCACCACGGCCACCAGATCGCGGTGCAACTCGCCGCGGTGATAGGCCTCTTGCAGCTCATGTTGATCGCGCAGCACCAGGGCTGGCGCTTCCACCACGCTGTGCGCCGGCTTGACCGCCGACACCTTGATGACGGCGCGGCCCAGGTTGCCCTGCAGCAGCCTCAATCCACCATCGGGCGAGAAGGGCGCCTGCGCGGTGGCGATGATGCTGGCGTCGCCGCTGTGCGCGGGCGCGTCCCCCCAGGTCAGGGTGCCGTTGTGCAGCACCGGTTGCTGTGTGTAGTGCCACAGGCCCTCGGGCCCGGCCACGGTGCGCACATCGGCGTGCAGCAGGCCCACGCTCAGCAATTCGCGGATGACCAGGGCCACGCCGCCTGCGGCCTGGAAGGCGTTCACATCGGCACTGCCGTTGGGGTAGACGCGTGCCAGCAGCGGCACCACGTTGGAGAGCGCATCAAAGTCATCCCAGTTGATGACGATGCCTGCTGCCCGTGCGATGGCCACCAGGTGCAGGGTGTGGTTGGTGGACCCCCCCGTGGCCAGCAGGCCCACGATGCCGTTGACGACTGCGCGCTCGTCCACCACATGCCCCACGGGCGTGTACTGCGCGCTGTGCCGGGTGAGCTGCACCACGCGCTGCGCCGAGGCGCGGGTCAGGGCCTCGCGCAGAGCCGTACCGGGCGACACAAAGGCTGTGCCGGGCAGGTGCAGGCCCATGATCTCCATCAGCATCTGGTTGCTGTTGGCCGTGCCATAAAAAGTGCAGGTGCCCGGCCCGTGGTACGACTTCTCTTCGGCTTCCAGTAAAGCGGCGTCGTCCAGCTCGCCGGCCGCGTGGCGCTGGCGCACCTTGGCTTTGTCTTCGTTGCTCTGGCCGGTGCCCATGGGGCCGCCGGGCACAAAAATCGTCGGCAGGTGGCCAAAGCTCAGGGCGCCGATCAACAGGCCCGGCACGATCTTGTCGCACACGCCCAGGCACAGCGTGGCGTCAAACATGTTGTGGGACAAGGCCACGGCGGTGGCCATGGCGATCACGTCGCGCGAAAACAGCGACAACTCCATGCCCGCCTGGCCTTGCGTCACGCCGTCGCACATGGCGGGCACGCCCCCGGCAAACTGCGCCGTGGCGCCCACGTCGCGGGCTGCCTGCTTGATCCAGTCCGGGTAGGCCGCCAGCGGCTGGTGGGCCGAGAGCATGTCGTTGTAGCTGGAGACGATGGCGATATTGGGCGCGCGCTGCTGGCGCAGCCAGATCTTGTCGCCCTTGGGTGCCGCCGCGTAACCATGGGCCAGATTGGTACACCCCAGGTGCGCGCGCTCGACCGAGTCGTCTCGCGCCGCCGCGTCGATGCGTTGCACATAGGCCGCACGTGTGGCAGCGCTGCGCGCACGGACGCGGTCGGTCACTGCGCGCACCGTGTCGTGAAGAGGGGGATGCTGAGGTGCAGTAGGCATGGCTCATTATGATGGGCCGATGCCTGACCTGTCTTGTCCCCCTTCTCTCCACCACACCTTTCACCACGCGGCCGATCCGGCCCTGTTGGCACTGGATTTGGCCGACCATGTGGCCGCTCTGCTGCGCCAGGGCTTGGCAGAGCGCGGCCGGGCGCTGCTGATCGTTTCCGGCGGTAGCACGCCCGTGCCTTTTTTCCAGGCGCTGGCCCGCTGCGCGCTCGACTGGTCAGCGGTGACGATCACGCTGGCTGACGAACGCTGGCTGCCCCCCGATCGCCCCGACAGCAACGAAGCCCTGGTGCGTACCCACCTGTTGAGGGCGAACGCGGCGGCCGCCCACTTTGTGCCCCTGTACAACGGCGCGGCCACCCCGGCCGAGGGCGTGCCCGAGCTGGAGTCCACCCTGGCCGTGCTGCCCTGGCCGGCCGACGCCGTGGTGCTGGGCATGGGAGGCGACGGCCACACCGCCTCGCTGTTCCCCGATGCGCCCGAGCTGCCTTATGCGCTCATCGACACAGCCCCGGCGCGCTGCCTGGCCGTGGCGGCACCCACGCCCCCCAATGTGCCCGTGCCCCGCGTGAGCCTCACGCGCCGCGCTTTGCTCGACACCCGCCAGCTCATCGTTCACCTCACCGGCGAAGACAAGCTGGAGCTGCTGCACCAGGCCATGCTGCCCGGCGACGTGGCCGAGTACCCCATTCGCGCCGTGCTGCAACAGCACGCCGTGCCTTGCCACATCTTCCACGCCTGATTTTTTGCTGATCTGTCACGGTGGAGCAGAAAAAAACCGCATCTGGCCCGTGGGCACAGATGCGGTTGGCAGGGAAGACGCAGCGCGTGCTTACTTCACTACTTACTTCGCCATCTTCGGGCGCATCGCGCGCTGAGGGGAGCTGGGGAAGGAGTGACGCAGGATGCGCCACAGCACCTGGCCGAACTGCTTCACCATCGAGCCCGTGTTGTAGTACTGACCGTAGCGGGCGCAGATCTCACGCACCTGCACAGCCATTTCGGCGTAGCGGTTGGCCGGCACATCGGGGAAGAGGTGGTGCTCGATCTGGTGGCTCAGGTTGCCCGTCATCACATTCAGCAAGAAGCCACCGCTCAGGTTCGACGAGCCCGCCACCTGGCGCACATACCAGTGAGCGCGGTTGTCGTTCTTCAGCACGCTCTTGGGGAAGGTCTGCACATCGGTCGTGAAGTGGCCGCAGAAGATGACGGTGTAGGTCCACAGGCTGCGGATCACGTTGGCCACGGCATTGCCAGCCAGCACCACCAAGAAACCAGGGCCAGCCAGCAACGGCCAGATCAGGTAGTCCTTGACCAACTGACGACGCATCTTCAGCAGGGCCGGACGCGAGATCTGGAACATCTGCTTGTTCGTGACGCGGCCGGTCAGCCAGCGACCCAGGCGCAGGTCTTGAATGGCCACGCCCCACTCGAAAAGGATGGCGAAGATCAGCGCGTACAGCGGTTGACCCAGGCGAGCCGGGTGCCACTTTTGCTCAGGGAACAGACGCAGCACGCCATACCCCAGGTCCTCGTCCATGCCATGGATGTTGGTGTAGGTGTGGTGACGGAAGTTGTGCGTCTTGCGCCAGTTGTCACTGGTGCCCATGATGTCCCACTCGAAGTTCTTGCCGTTGAGGACCGGGTCGCCCATCCAGTCGTACTGACCGTGGATGACGTTGTGGCCCAGCTCCATGTTGTCCAGAATCTTGGACAAGCCCAGGATGACGGCGCCCACGGCTGCGGTGCCGAAGACCCAGCCTTCGGGCAGGAACCACGCCACCATCAGCAGGGCACGGCCGAGGATTTCGGAGTAGCGCACCACCTTGTAGACGTTGCGGATGTAGCGGGCATCGCGCTCGCCCAGGTCGGCCACGGTGCGTGCGCGCAGGGCGTCAATCTCGGCACCAAAGCGGGCCAGTTCGTCGCCACTCAATACGCGGCTGGTCGGTTTGCTCATGTCGGCAATCACTTTCACAGGTCAAGCGTGAGGTCGGTACGGGCGCGCGTCATGCAAATGCGCACGTCCATGCCAGGTTGGGCGTCTTGTTCGCCCGTCTGCATGTCGAGGGTGGTGCCTTCAGCGCGGGTGCACACGCAGCTGTGGCACACGCCCATGCGGCAACCCACCTTGGGCTTGAGGCCCTGGGCTTCCAAGGCGTCGAGGATCGACAGGTTGGTGGGAATTTCCAGGTCGCGTTTGCTGGCGGCCAAGTGAACCTTCACCGTGGCCGTGGCAGCATCGGCCACCGTGATCGGGGCCATGGGCGTGAAGCCCTCGGCCATGAAGCTGCGCACCTGGCCTTCGGTCAGGCTGCGGGCGGCGTCGACAAAGCCGGTGGGGCCGCAGGCATACACCTGCTTGGCCGACAGGTTACCCACCACGCGGGCCAGTTGCTCGGAACTGATCAGGCCGGACTCTTCGCCAGCCAGCAGTTGCGCTTCTTTCTCAAGCACGAACTGCAGCTTGAAGCGCGGGAACTGAACGGCCAGCGCGCGCAATTCGCGGGCAAAGCACAGTTCGGCACGGGTCTTGGCCCAGTAGATCAGGGTCAGGTCCACCGGCATGTTCTGTGCGGCGAGGCTGCGCGTCAGGCTCATCAACGGGGTGATGCCGCTGCCAGCAGCCAGAAACAGCCATTCGCCTTCGGGCTTGGCGGGCAGGGTCATCTCGCCAAAGGCGGCGCCCAACTCCAGCACATCGCCCACCTGGGTGTGTTGGCACAGGTGCGTGCTCAGTACGCCCTTGTCCACCCGCTTGATGGTGAGCGAGAGGCGGCCATTGCGAGCGGGAATGCCGGTGAGGCTGTAGCTGCGCGTCGTGCGGCGGCCATTGACCTCGGCGGTGACATTGATGTGCTGACCCGGCACAAACTTGCCGCAATGCGCGTTGGGCTTGAGCACCAGGGTGACCGTGTCGAGTGCCTCGACCTTGCGATCGACCACGCGGGCCAAAGGACGGTCCCACGACCAAGCTGGGTTCAGCTTGCTGACCCAGAAGTCGAAGATGCCCGGATTCACAAAGGGCGCAGCCACCTTGCGAAGGGCGCTGGGTGCCACATTGGCCTGACCGCGAGAAGCTGAGAAGGAAACAGTCACAGAAGTGGTTCTTGAATCGTGATGATCGAAGTATACGCACACGCAGACATTTGTCTATACACTTGTGCATTAATTGCTGGGCGATATGATGTTGCCTAGGCCACCCATCCCATGAGCAGCATCCTGACCGCGCTATCTGACATCCCTGTGAACAAGCCACTGACGGCGGGCACTCCTGGGCGAAAAGCCGTCATTTCACGAGATGACATCATCGAGGCAGCCCTCAAGCTGGCCGGGCCTAACCGCAGCGTCTCCACCTTGAGTTTGCGCGAGGTCGCGCGCGAGGCGGGCATTGCGCCCAACAGCTTTTATCGACAATTCCGGGACATGGACGAGCTGGCAGTTGCCTTGATCGAGCGGGCAGGGCAGTCGCTGCGCCAGATCATTGGTGAGGCCCGCAAGCGTGCGCGCGCCGACCGCAGCGTGGTGCGTGGTTCGGTAGAAGCGTTCATGGAGCAACTGCGCAGCGACGACAAGCTGCTGCACATCTTGTTGCGTGAGGGTTCCGTGGGGTCGGACGCCTTCAAACAGGCGGTGGACCGCCAACTGAACTACTTTGAAGAAGAGCTGTGCCTGGATCTGATTCGCCTGGCCCGGTTGAACAAGACCGGTTTGTTTGAACCGGCGCTGACCGCCAAGGCCATCACCCGGCTGGTGTTTGCCATTGGCGCCACGGTCATGGACGCACCGCCCGAGAAACTCAAAGAGCTGACCGAGCAACTGGTGTTGATGGTGCGGATGATTGTGACGGGCACGCAGACGCTGGCGGTGACAGGGGTGACGGAGCGGTGACCGATGACGATGCAATTGCCCATCGTTGACTTTTCTGCCGAGCAACGCGAGCTATGGGGGCGCGTGGTGGATCTGTGGGCGATGACCAAAGTCAGGGATGTGGGCCAGATCCGCGCCACACTGCATCCCGACTACGTCGGATGGGACATGAGCGCTCCATTGCCGCACGATCGGGACACAGCCGTTCGGTCGGTGACCGGCGATTCACCACCATTGTCCGAGCACGAACTCACGCCGCTGAGTGTCCAGGTCTATGACGGGACCGTGGGCGTCGTTCATTACGCCTACGCTGCCACGGTGCTGCCTGACGGCGCGGCGCCGATCCATGTCACGGGTAAGTGGACCGAGGTTTACCTCAAGCAGAACGACACATGGGTGATGATTTCAGTGAGTGGCAGACCGGATGCCTCAGTGGGACGGTGATCGTGCCGCAGCAGCCTGACAAGTCATTCAAGCGTGGCGCACTCCGACGCAGAGCTGGGGGCCTGCTTTGACGCCTATGCGGTGTTGCGCCCTCATCTCACGCGAGATCAGTTCGTGCCGCAGGTTCGCCGACAAGAAGCGCAACGGCTATGCCGGCATGCTGCTCGATTGGCTGACCGAGCACGCACGTCAGCAGGGGTGTCAGGCCGTACACCTGGACACCGGCTACGCGCGCCACGCTGCGCACCGGGTCTACCTCGGCAAGGGGGTTGAACTCAGCTCTCACCACATGGCCAAGCCCATCGTGTGAGGTGAAACTGTGGTGCCCACGGGTTCCATCAACGTCTGTGGATCTCAATATGAAGTCCAGTGCAACGAATCAAGGTCAGCCCATCAACATTCGCGACGAGACCCCTGTCGATGTGGCGGCCATCACCGCAGTGACCATCGCGGCGTTCCAGCCCTTGGAGATCAGCAGCCACACCGAGCAGTTCGTGGTCACGGCGCTCCGCGCGGCCGGTGCACTGTCGTTGTCCTTGGTGGCAGAAGTGGCGGGGCAGGTGGTTGGGCACATTGCCTTCTCGCCCATCATCCTGTCAGACGGTTCGCCCCATTGGTACGGCCTGGGCCCGGTGTCGGTGTTGCCGGCGTACCAGCGGCAAGGTATTGGCAAGGCCCTCATTCACGAGGGGCTGGCGAGGCTGAAGGCGATGCAGGCGCGAGGGTGTTGCCTGGTCGGACACCCCGGGTATTACACGAAGTTCGGTTTCCAGAACGTGCGCGGCCTGTCGCTGGAGGGTGTGCCACCAGAGGTGTTTTTCACCTTGACCTTTGACGGTCACGTTCCACAGGGCACCGTCAACTTTCACCCCGCCTTTTTGGCGACGGCATAGTCAGCGGCATGGCCCCGGTTGCCGCGCTGACACTGAATCAGCAATTGCCTTTTTTGGCTTGGCCGGGAGGGCAGAATCCGCCGCCGCCATTGCCTTGGTGGCGGTCAGCGCGGGCCGGGTCAATCACGATGGAGCCCGAAGGGGTATGCACAGCACAGCCGCTCAGCAGGGCGGCGACGAACAGCAGGGAAGCAAACTTCTTCATTTGAGACTTCATGTGGGGGAGGAATCGTTGGACTCTACCCGACATGCCGCTTGACTTGGCGTTGCGTTCGCAACCAGCGGTGACCAGTGCGTTGCGGAGCGTCGGGAGTGTGAATATTTGGGCGGTTCGCGGCCTGAGCGCTGCGCCACAGGGTCAGGCACGACTTGCGATCGGCATGCCCTGTTCAAAGCGACAAGAGAAAGTGCTCGCGCAATTTGACTTCAAGCAAGTCTTTGCAGGCCAGCTCTGAACAGTTTTGAAACAGGTCAAATATCTCGCGGGCCATGGGCAGAAAGACTTTCATCACCGCTGGGTCAAAGTGGCTGCCTGTGTCCTTCTCCAGAATGGCCATGACATCGTCGAATGGCATGGGTTCCTTGTACGGTCGCTTGGAGCAGAGCGCATCAAACACATCGGCCACAGCGAAAATGCGGGCTGACCGCGGAATTTGCTCGCCCAGGAGTCCCCTGGGGTAACCCGTCCCGTTCCACTTTTCATGGTGTGCCGACACCACCGCACAGGCATGAGACAGGGCTTCTACGCCGTTGACGATGTCTTCGCCTTGCGCAACGTGTGTGCGCATGATGTCAAACTCTTCATCGGTGAGTTTGCCTGGCTTGAGCAAGATGGCATCCGGTATGCCGATCTTGCCGACGTCATGCAAGAAGCTGCCCGTGATCAGGGACTGCATCTCATCGCCTTTCATTCCCAATTTCTCTGCGATGCGGGTTGCGATCCAGGCTACACGGTAGTTATGCGCTCCCGTATCCGAATCGCGCTTGGCAATCGCCCGACCGAGGGCTTCCATCATGGCGATATGCGCACGCAATAAGTCTTGTGCTTTTCGCTCGTTTTCGCGGGTCAGATGAACCACAACTGGATAGATCACCCCGCCACACAAAAGCGCCGCCAGTGCGACCAAAAAGGCAGATGTGAGCGCACCTGACCGGATCTGATTCCGTTGCCATTCCGGTATCAACCGCACCCCTTCAAAGTAGCCGGCTACCGGTGCGCGCAAATCGTTCAAAGGCATTCGAACCGGCACGAAGATGCGCAATCCCCACTGGCCATCCGGGAGGTGCATGCTTTCATAAAACGACGCTTGGTAGGTGGGCCGCCCGTGCGGCGGCACTTGGCGCTCAATCAGTTCGCCTCGGGGCGTCATGGCCTCAGCGAGTTTTCTGCCTTCGCTGTCGTAGATTTCGGCAATATCGAACAAGCCCCCGGTGATCGCTTGGGCTGCACGCTGGGCGCTGACATGTGTCCCGCTCGGCTCCGGCTTGAACGCCGAGGCATGTGCTTCCAGCAATCGCTGCGACTCCTCCATGGCCAGGGCGACGGCGCCTTCTTCAGCGTTTTCTCGCTCGATGTACCACGCCAATGGGCTGGCAAAGGCCGCCAGAGCCAAACTGATCATGGCAATGCGGCGCGCTGTTTTTTGCTGAAAGTTGGACATCGGGTCGGGGCTTCTGGCGTATCCCTTGCATTTGGCGCTGGGCCAGGTCAATCCCCGATTTTAGTTGCCAGGCCAATGTCGGCGGCGCGCGCCCTCCGGCCCTCCCGCTCACCCTTGCGCCGCTATCTCCCGCAGCGCGCGCTCGTACACCTCCACGGGCTGCCCGCCCGAGATGAGGTGCCGGTCGTTCACCACCACGGCGGGCACCGAGTGGATGCCGTGGCTGGTGTAGAACCCCTCCCGCTCACGCACCTCTTCGGCAAACTCGTCGCTGTTCAACATGGCGCGGGCTTGGTCCACATTCAGTCCGGCCTCGGCCACAGCCGCCAGCAGCACCTCGGGCTGGTCCATGGCCTGACGGTCGCGGTGGCAGGCTTGCAGCAGGGCCAGCTTCAACGCCACTTGCTGCTGTGGGTACGCCACGCCTGCCCAGTGCAGCAGGCGGTGGGCGTGGAAGGTGTTGTAGATGCGGCCTCGGCCTGCGGGGCTGAACTCAAAGCCCACCTCCGCTCCGCGCTGGCGAATGGTCTCCCGTATTTGAGGCTGTTGCTCGGCCGTGCTGCCGTACTTCTCGCTCAGGTGCTCGCCAATGTCCTGGCCGCCCGGCCCCATGTGTGGGTTCAGCTCAAAGGGCTGGCAGTGCACTTGGCCCTCGATCTCATCCTTCACACGCGCCAGCGCCTGCAGCAGAGATGACAGCCCGATGGCGCACCACGGGCAGGAAATGTCGGACACAAAGTCGATTTTGAGTGTGGCGGTCATGGTCTCAGGGTTCTCCTGTTGCGTGGGCACGCTGTCTCACCCGCGTTTCGCAGGCAAGCCTTCCACAATGATGAAATTGGCGTCTGCGGCACGCTGGCGCATTGGGATTGTTTTTGCATACTGGGGCGACGCATACCATTTGCGAGCCTGATCCAGGGTGTCGAACTCCAGCACTACCACCGATTTCGGATGGAGCATGCCTTCGAGAACCTCCAGATTGCCGCCGGCGACCAGAGGGCGGCCTCCGTACGTCGCAATCGTCGGGAAGGCTGCTGCCTGGTAGGCCGCAAAGGCTTGCGGGTCGGTGATGTCGAGATACGTGATCACATAGGCTGCCATGTTGATGTGGGTCCTTCGACCTTGAGTGTGGTCCCCACAGTGTCCTGTCCTTTGGTCTCTCAGGCGGTGTCTTCGACGCGAAGCCCGACCGCGTCGGGGGGGCATGGCCTCGGGGTTCACCCGGTTTGGGGGCAAGCTGTGTTCCGCCCGACACACCCTCCTCGCGTACATGCGGTATGGTTCAAGTACATATAAATATTCAAACGGAGTGAGTGGATGTTCTGCACGCAATGTGGCGCTCAAAACCACCCTGAAGACAAGTTCTGTGCCGCGTGCGGCGCACCCGCAGGCCCTGCTCGACGAGATCGCCCCTACGCGGGCCTTCCAGGTCAGCACGTGCAGGTCGGCCAACAGTTTGACCACAACAGGAGCAGCAGCATGGATTGGTACGTCACGGTGTTGAAGAAGTACGCGGTATTCGCCGGTCGTGCTCAGCGGGCCGAGTACTGGTACTTCCTTCTCTTCAACGTGTTGGCGATGGTGGGGTTGGTCATCGTGGACAGCATCACCGGCACCTTCAGTGAGGACATGGGCATGGGGCTGTTGAGTGGGCTGTACTATCTGGGGGTGCTGGTACCCAGCGTGGCCGTGACGGTGCGCCGCTTGCACGACACCAGTCGCAGCGGCTGGTGGCTCCTCATCGGTCTCATCCCCCTCGTGGGTGGCCTGGTCTTGCTGTTCTTCATGGTGCAAGACAGCAAGCCGGGCAGCAACGAATATGGGCTCAACCCCAAAGGTCTGAGCTGATCGCGTTCAGGAGGTGCTCTCATGGCCATCGGCTGGCTCACGGTTTTGTCTCAGGTCCCCTGGACCGAGGTGATCAACAACGCCCCCAAGGTGGCCGATGGGGCCAAGAAGCTCTGGAAGTCGGTGTCTGGCAAGTCGAGCGTGGCGTCGACCCCGAAGAGTGCCTCCCAGGTGCCCGCTTCGGCCGAGGCTTTGTCACCCGTCGCCATGGAAGCCCGCATCCGCGAGCTGGAAGAGGTGGTGGGTGAATTGCACGCCCAGATGGTGGCGTCGTCTGAACTGATGAAGCAACTGGCCGAGCAAAACACCCAACTGGTGCAGCGCATTGAGGCCAATCGTGTGCGCACGCTGTGGCTGGCGGCACTCAGCGTAGCCGGCCTGGTGATTGCCGTGGTGGCCTTGTCGAGTCAGGCCTAGTCTGGCAGAGTGTCTCGAGCGACGGTTTCAACTTCAGGAGATCCGAGATGGCAGCGACGTTCGAGTTGAGCAAATGCAGTGATGGTCATTTCCGCTTCGTGCTCAAGGGCGACAACGGTGAAACGGTTCTGACCAGTGAGTTGTATCAAACCAAGGCATCGGCTGAAAACGGCATTGCATCGGTCAAGAGCAACGTCGGCAAAGAGTCCCGTTACGAACGGCTGGTGGCGGCCAATGGCAAGCCTTACTTCAATTTGAAAGCCGCCAACGGTCAGGTCATCGGCAGCAGCCGCTTGTATGAGGTTGAAACCTCGCGTGAGGCGGTGATTGCCTCCACGCAGCTGCATGCAGCCCAGGCCGAGGTCAAGGACCTGACCTGACCTCGCTACCGCCCTGCGTCGATGCAAAGCGCAGTTGGTTGCGGCCGCTTTGCTTGGCCAGGTACATGGCCTGATCGGCTGCGGCGATCAAGGCCGTCATGTCTGTGGCGTCATCGGGGAAGCAACTGATCCCGATGCTGCCGCCGCAGTTCAGCACGTGGCCTTGATAAACAACGGGCTGCTGCAGCGCCTCCACCATGCGTTGGGCGATCTGGGTGATTTCGGCACGGTTGTCCGCGCCATCGAGCAAGATGATGAACTCGTCGCCCCCCAGGCGTGCCACGGTATCGACTTCGCGCACGAGGACGCTCATGCGCTGACTCATCATGTTCAGCACGTCATCTCCGGCGGCGTGGCCCAGGCTGTCGTTGATGTCCTTGAAATTGTCCAGGTCGACGAAGAGCAAGGCGAGCTGACTCTGATTGCGTCGCGCACGCGCGAGGGCCTGAGTGAGGCGGTCCATGAACAGTCGGCGGTTGGGCAGACCCGTGAGGGCATCGTGGCTGGCCAGCCTGTCCAGTTCCTGTTGTTTGAGCGCCAGCGAGGCGAACTGGCCACTGATTTGAGTCTGCATTTCCGCCATGGCGCGGGCCAGGGTGCCGAATTCATCGTGGCGCGTTACCGGCAAAGGCAAAGGGGCGTCGTGCGACCCATGGCCAAATTCGCGCAGTGCACGCAGCAGTTGTTGCAAGGGGTTGGACAGCCGGCGCGCGAGCAGGGCGGCCAGCACGATTGCCAAGGCACTGAAAGCCAGCACGATGCGCAGGCTGGTGCGTCCCAGTTGGTCGGCATCGGCCAGCACGGCACGCAGTGGTTGGCCCAAGCCGATGACGAAACCCTCCTCGTTGTGCAGCCCAACGATGGGTTGGCGCACGAAGGCGGCCACCAGGGCGCGCTCGGGCGTGTCGGCGGCCTGCAGGGTCACCAGTTGTTGGGCGCCGTCCTCGACTTGTTCACCGATCAGCTTGCGGGTGTCAGGGAAGGCGTCTTGCACCAGCGCGCGTTGGCCGCGGTCAAAGGCGAAGGCCAGTGTGGGGTCGGGGTGGATGAGGAAGTCGCCCTGGCTGTTGCTCAGGTACAGGCTCAAGGTGGCAGGCAGGTCGGCCGCGAGTTGCTTGAACAGTCGGTCCAGGTCAATGTTGACCACGATCAGCCCCAGCACTTTGTCCTGCGCGTCATGGACGGGGGTGGCCACTTGCAGCGAGGGGCGATGCTGGCCCGCGTGGGCGCCCAGTTCGTGATTGATGCTGGCGCGGGATACGTACACCGCGCCTGGCGGCAGCCGCAGCGTTTCGATCACGTAGGGGTAGTGCCCCTTCTCCTGCAGATCTTCTTCGAAGATGCGGGCCAGCCCTTCTTCACTGCGGTCCACGCGCACGCGCTCGGCGCCGTGGTCGGTTGCGGCGATCAGGCGCATCTGAAAGTATTCAGGGTGGGTGCGCAAAATGGTGTCAAACAGCGCGGCCATGGTGTTGCCGCGATGGTTGGGAGGTTGGCTGTCCCACGTTTGAAGCAAGCCCAAGGTACCCGGGTGATGGGCCACCATCAGCACGTCGCGGCTGGCGTTGTCCAATCCCACGCTGAGCTGGCGTGCCAGCACCCGCGTCGCGGTCAACAGGCGCTGCTCGGCCGCTGATTGCAGCAGCGCCCGGCTTTCGGTGTAGCCGTAGTAGCCTGTCAGGCCAGAGGCCAGCACCCCAATCAGCGCCATGGCAATGCCGGTGCGCCAGACGATACCGAGCTTCATGGTGCCAGCACCTTGCTCAGGCTGGCACCCGAATGAATGCGCGCCCACAGTTGTTCCCGCCGTGCGGCATCTTCCACGGGTTGCAGCCAGATGAAGTTCCCGCTGCTGGTGCTCTGGTCGATGGGACTCACGGTGTTGGCCAAGCCCTGACGGGTGACAAGCAGGCCGCTGGCGGTGTCACCGAGCAGGTGGTTGATCCAGGCGTGGGCCAGGGGCACATTGCGTGCGTTGCGGGGAATGGCCCAGCAGTCCAGCCAGGCGAGGGCGCCTTCACGCGGGATGACGTAGCCCACGTTGACCCCGGCGGCGCGCAGCAGATGCACCTGTTGCATGCCGTAGTTGGCAAACATGAGTGCGGCCTTGTGACGCAGGAACAGGCGCACCGACTCCTCAGGCTGGGTGTAAAAGCCCAGCGCGTTGCGACGCAGATCGATCAGTTTGGCCACGGCGGCCTGGGTGCCCTCCTGTGGGATGCGGAAGGGGGCAGGCAGCCCCAGCACCTGTGCCGCCAGCGAGAAACTGTGGGTGCCGCCGTTGTACGCAATCACCTTGCCGTGCCATTGCGGGTCCCACAGCGCATTGAGGGAGTCTGGAGCGATGGAGACCTGCTGCTTGTCATAGATCAGTCCCATGGCTGAGTAGGTGAACGGGATGGCGTACACCTGCTCGCCTTTGGCCGTGCGGCGCACCAGGCCGGGAATGGCGGCAACCTGCCGACAACGCGGCTGCTGGCGTTCGGTGCTGGGAATAAGGTTGGTGTTGATGGGCTGAACGCGGTTGCTGGCCTCGTAGCGCTGCAGCTCGGCGGTGTTGACCGCGAAGACGTCAAACGCGGGGCCGCTGGGGGCGGTGACTTTTTGCCAGAGCACCTCGTCGGTGTCGACGATGGTGAGCTCGACCCGGGTACGGGTGCGGGCCTCGAATTCCTTGACCACTTCGGGCTCGGCATAGCCGGGCCAGGCCAGTACGCGCAGCACCGGCGTGTCTGAGTCAGCTCGCGCCATGTGAGGCAGAGACGTCAGCAGGGGGAGGCACAGGGCCATCCCGAGGCGCAACAGCGAACGGCGCAATTGGACGAGTCTCCGTGAGAGGGCGTGGGGACAGACGAGTGTCCGCATGTCCGATTTCTGGAATATACCGGGAAGGCGTGGATCTGTGAGCAAAAGGACAAAGCGGACATTCCCTGTGTGCGCCATGTGCACAGGCAGCGGGCACCGAGAGGCGTAGACTTGGTGTTGTCCCTTGCCCGTTTTCGCGCTCATGAAACACATTCAGCTCACCCTGATCGGGTTGATTCTTCTTCTGTCCGGTTTGTGGATGGCGGCGGACACGGTTTGGTCCGATGCGTTTGCCATCTTCAACTTCCGCACCTCGATGCTCAACTACACCGGCATCCTGGCGATCGGTGCCATGAGCGTGGGCATGTTGCTGGCGCTGAGACCACGGGGCCGCATCGAAACCTTCCTGGGCGGGCTCGACAAGTCGTACCGGCTGCACAAGTGGCTGGGCATCACCGCGCTGGTGACGGCCATCGCGCACTGGTTGTGGGTGGAGGGCGTGAAGTGGGCCGTGGGCTGGGGTTGGCTGGTCAAGCCGGCTCGCAAGGGGGCGCGCCCGGTGTACGAGGGGCTACAGGGTTGGTTGGCGGGACAGCGCGGCTTGGCCGAAGATGTGGGTGAGTGGGCGTTTTATGCGGCCCTGGTGCTGATCGGGCTGGCCTTGATCAAGCGCTTTCCGTATCGCTATTTCTTCAAAACGCACCGCTGGCTGGCGGTGGTCTATCTGGTGCTGGTGTACCACTCGGCCGTGCTGATGAAGTTCAGCTACTGGACGCAGGGCATCGGGCCGGTGATGGCCGTGCTGTTGGCTGGTGGCACGGTGGCCGCGTTCGTCAGCCTGACGCGCCGTGTGGGCCAGACCCGCCGCGCGGTGGCGGTGGTGGACGAGGTGGAGTACCACGCCGACAACCGGGTGCTGCGGGTGGCCGTGAGCCTGCAGAGCCGTTGGTCGGGGCATCAGGCTGGACAGTTTGCGTTTGTCACGCTGGACCCGCGCGAGGGCCCGCACCCGTTCACGATGTCGTCGGCCTGGAAGGGCGACGGCAAGATGTTCTTCCTCATCAAGGCACTGGGTGACTACACGAACACCTTGCCTGCCACCGTGAAAGTGGGCGATGCGGCTCAGGTGGAGGGGCCTTACGGGCGCTTCTCGTTCAGGGGACGTCACCCGCGTCAGATCTGGGTTGCTGGCGGCATTGGCATCACGCCGTTCATTGCCCGCATGCAGGCCCTGTGCGAGCAGCCCGATGGCAAGGCCATCGACCTGTTCTACAGCACGAGTGCGCCCGATGCAGAGTTCATCCGCCGTCTGCGCCAGCGGGCCGAGCAGGCCGGGGTGACGCTGCACGTGGTGATCGCGGCCGAGCAGGGGCGCCTGACGCCGCAGCGCATGCGCGAGCTGGTGCCGGCCTGGGCTGAGGCCAGCGTCTGGTTCTGCGGGCCGGCGGGCTTTGGCCAGGCGCTGCGTGAGGACTGGGTGGCACAAGGTCGGTCGCCAGACGACTTCCACCAGGAACTGTTCGAGATGCGTTGAGCGGGGTGTGACGAGATGATCCAGGGAATGGCGCTGCTGGTGGGCGGGCAGTTGATGGGTGAGGCCGCGGTGGCGGTGACTGGGCTGCCGGTGCCCGGCTCGGTGGTGGGCATGGTGCTGGTGCTGTTGGCCTTGCTGGCCAAAAAGGGGCACTTGCCGGAGTTGCGTCGAGCGGGCTCGACCATGTTGTTGCTGGTGCCGCTGCTGCTGGTGCCCGTCAGCGTCGGCATCATGGAGCAGGCCGATTTGCTGCAGGCCAACTGGTGGCCGCTGACCGTGGCTCTGCTGGTGAGCATCGTGGCGGGCATGGTGGCCACGGGTCTGACCATCCGCTGGTTGCGGCGCTTCGACGGAAAGCAGGCTGGCGATGTATGAGCTGTCGTCGCTGTGGCAGCAGGCCGCTTCGGCGGTGCTGCAGCATCAACTGTTTCCGCTGTTCCTGACGCTGTCGGCCTACGCAGTGGCCACCTGGCTGTACCGCCAGGCGGGGCAGTCGCCCTTCGTGCACCCGCTGGTGCTGTCAGTGGCGATGGTCATCGTGGCGTTGAAAGGCTTGGGCATCTCGTACGCCCACTACTTCGAGTCCACGAAGTTCCTGCACTGGCTGCTCGGCCTGTCCATCGTGTCCCTTGCCATCCCGCTTTACACAGAGTTGCAGCATGTGGGGGCCCGCTGGCGCAGCACCTTGGCGGCCATTGCGGTGGGCGGCGTGGTCAGTGTCGTCACGGCCATGCTGATGGCTCACTGGCTGGGCGGCAGCCGTGAACTGGTGCTGGCCTTGAGCACCAAATCGGTGACCACTGCGCTGGCGACCGTGTTGGCGCACGAAGTGGGCGCGAATGTGGCACTGGCTGCCACCATTGTGCTGGTGACGGGCTTGCTGGGGGCCGTGGTGGGGCCGTGGTTGTTGACCCGCTTGCTGCCGGGCGACGACGCCGCGCTGGGCACGGCACTGGGCACCTGCGCGCACGCCATTGGCACCTCGCGGGCCTTGCAGATCGGGGAAACCTGCGGGGCGTTTTCGGCCCTGGCCATGGGCCTCAATGGTTTATTGACGGCGTTGTTGTTGCCGCTGCTGCTGGCTTGGTGGGGGGGGTGAGGGGCAACACGCCGACCTGCGGGGTTGACACGCACTGTTACGCCCGGCGGCAGGGTTCGTGATGTTTAATCAGGCATCTACTGCGTCCATATCCTGCCTTCATCCGTGTCCTTGCACCATTCGCCGTACCAGACTGCTTTCGACCTCTCGCCAGCAGCACAGGTGATCATGGATCACCGGGGTTGCATCGACGATGTCAATCAGCTCGCCTGTACGTCGCTGGGGTATGCACGGTCGACCTTGCTCGGGCAGCGTCTGGCGGATCTGGTCCACGTCGATGAGCAGCCGGTTCTGTTCGGCGCCATCGAAGACAGTGCGCGCACGCTGATGCCGTTCGAGATGGACTGCCGAGTGCAGTCGCCGGTTCACGGGCTGCGCTGGTTTGCGGTGCAGGCCCGGGCGCATCAGCTCGAAGATGGGCGACTGCGCTGGTTCTGTGTGTTCAACGACATCACCGATCGCAAGCGGCATGCCGCGTGGCTGAACGAGCGCAACGGGCTGCTCACGGCCTTGTCGCACAACCTGCCGGGCATGATCTATGTGTTCCGTGAAGGCCCCGATGTGGCGGGGCACCTCGACTTTGTCAGCGAAGGTGTGCGCGAGATGTTTGGCGCCACGCCAGAGCAGGCCCTGGCTTCACCCTGGGTCCTGTACAACCGCGTGATGCCGGAGGATCTGGCCCGGTTCTTTCAGCAGCGCGATGAGGCCATCTCCGGCTCCGTGCGGCTGCACAGCGAGTTCCGCGTGCTCAATGCGCAGGGCGAGTGGCGCTGGTGCGCGGCCGACTCGATCTCGGGTTTCGACGCCGAAGGCCAGGAGGTACGCTGCGGCTACATCGCCGACATCACCGAGCACAAGCTGTATCAGGAGGCCTGCGTGGCGGCTGAAACCGCCCAGCGCGCCAGCCAGGCCAAGTCTGAATTTCTCTCGCGCATGAGCCACGAGCTGCGCACCCCCCTGAATGCCGTCATCGGTTTCGCGCAGTTGCTGCGCCTGGATGCGCAATCGCCCCTGCAAGATGATCAATTGCGCAAGGTGCGCCTGATCGAGCGGGCAGGGGGGCATTTGCTGGCGGTGATCAGTGATGTGCTGGACCTGTCTCGCATCGAGGCGGGGGACTTGCCCATGTCGCAGGAATCCTTGCAACTGGCGACCGTGCTACAGGACGCCGTGAGCATGGTCAGCGAAGCGGCCGAGCAGGCTCAGGTGGACCTGGCCGTGCCGACGCTGCCGCTGGATGTGGCCGTGCATGCCGATCGGGTGCGATTGCGTCAGGTGCTGGTCAACCTGTTGAGCAACGCCATCAAGTACAACCACGCCGGTGGTTTCGTGCGCGTTCATGCCTGGCATGACGCGGGCAGGGTGCATTGTTCGGTGTCTGATTCTGGCGCCGGCATGACGCCCGAGCAGCAGGCGCAGCTGTTCGAGCCTTTCAATCGCCTGGGAGCGGAGCAAACCGGCATCGATGGCACCGGCATTGGCCTGGTCATTGTCCAGCGGCTGGTGGCGTTGATGAACGGACAGTTGTCGGTCGAGAGCCAGCGCGGTGTGGGCAGTGTCTTCACGGTCAGTCTGCCCGCGACCGACACCGCAGAATCGTCCGGCTTTGCGGCCTTGGACGATTGGCCCATGCCGTCATCTCAGGCCAAGATCGTCTATGCCGAAGACAACGAGGTCAATGTGCAGTTGGTGAGTCAGATCCTGGCTTTGCGACCGGCCTGGACCTTGAAGGTGGCGCACAGCGGCCAGGAGGCGCTGGCGCTGATCAGCGCCGAGCAGCCTGACCTGCTGCTACTGGACATGCACCTGGGCGACATGACGGGGTTCGAGCTCGATGACGCGCTGCAGGCCAATCCGCGTACACGCGGCATCCCCCGTGTGGCCTTGTCTGCAGACGCCATGCCCGATCGCGTGCATGCGGCCCAGGCCCGGGGTTTCAGCGCCTACCTGACCAAGCCCCTGGATGTGGTGGCCTTGTTGCGCTGCCTGGACGAATTGTTAGGCGGGGCAGGCGACTGAGGCGCCTGCCGCCCTTCGGCCTGAATCAGACCTTGAACACCGCCACCACATTGGCCAGGGCTTGAGCCTGGTGCTTCAGACTCTCGGAAGCGGCGGCGGATTCCTCCACCAGGGCCGCGTTCTGCTGTGTGACCTGATCCAGTTGTGACACGGCATCGCTGACCTGCCCAATGCCTGAAGACTGCTCGTGCGTGGCGGCAGCGATCTCGGCGATCAGGTCGGTCACACGCTGTACCTGGGTGACGATGCCCTGCATTTGCTGGCCGGCCTCGTTGACCAGTGTGGCGCCGGTTTCTACCTTGGACACGCTCTCGCTGATCAAGGTCTTGATCTCCTTGGCCGCATTGGCACTGCGCTGGGCCAGTGTGCGGACCTCGCCAGCGACCACGGCAAAGCCACGGCCTTGTTCACCCGCGCGCGCGGCTTCCACTGCGGCATTCAAGGCCAGGATGTTGGTCTGGAACGCGATTCCGTCGATGACGGAGATGATGTCGGAAATCTTGCGGCTGGACTGCGAGATGTCCCCCATGGTGACAACCACTTTTTGCACCACTTCACCCCCCTGGGTGGCGGCAGCAGAGGCGCCCGAGGCAATCTGCACCGCCTGACGAGCCGTGTCGGCGTTTTGCAGCACGGTCGAGCTGATCTGCTCCATGGAGGCGGCGGTTTGCTGCAGGTTGGACGCTTGCTCTTCGGTGCGCTGCGACAGGTCGGCGTTGCCCGTGGCGATTTGCGCCGATCCGGTGGCGATGCTGTCACTGCTCATGCGCACCTGGCTGACCATTTGCGAGAGTTGCTCGTTCATGACCTTGAGGGCGGACATCAACTGGCCGGTTTCGTCATTGCGCTTGACGACAATGCGCGATCGCAGGTCACCGGAGGCCACGGCTTCGGCCACGTGGACGGCCTCGCGAATGGGGCCGGTGATGGCGCGGGTCAGGAACAAGGCGATCAGCAGGGAGCAGACCACGATCACCACGGTGGCTGCGCCGATCATCCAGAACACCCGCGTGGTGGTTTGCTTGCTGGACTCGGAGAGACGGGTGGAGAGCGTTTCGTTGTAATTCCACCATTGCTCGACGGCCTTGTTGAGCGCTGTGAAGCTGGCAAGCCCTTCCTTCATCACCAGGCTTTGATATTCCTCAAACCGGGTGGGCTCGCCGCCGACCTGCGAGGCCAAGTCCGCGACTTTGACGCTCAGGTCGCTGTAGGCTGTAGTGGCTGCTTTGACGTCGGTGAGGCGTTGACCGTCCTCCGCATCGGCCACCATCTTGTCGTACTCGTTCATCAACTGTCGTGCCTGAACTTGGGCGGCCTGCGCTTCCTTGAGCGTACTTTGGCGTTCTGAATCGGACATGACGGACAGGGTTCGCATTTGCAGGCGACGGCTCAGGTCCAACTGATCTTTGACCTTGTAGATGACGGTCAGCGAGGGCACGATGTTTTCGCTGAAAGCCAGCGTGTTGTCGTTGAGTCTGCTCGATTGCATGGCGCCAAAAAGCTGGACACCGATGAACATGACCACCAGAAAGCCGAAGCCAAGCGCCAGACGCTGACCAATCTTGAGTTGATGCAGAAATGACATGGTGTGGGGTATTGTTGTGTGGGGCAGATCCCTGCCGATGACAGGGGCTCCACCACAGGTTACTGGTGATAATCAATTTGGCTCGCATTGAACGCGGTCTTTTCATGCATTTAGACCAACCCTTGGCCGATTAATTGCTTACGGGGTTGAGAATCGGGCACACGCCGATGCTGCTTCAGGGTCTCACCTCACCATGTCATCAACTTTCCCATTGCGCGATACGTCGGCGTCTGCAGCCTCTGGTTGGGTGGACGAGTGGTTGCGTCGGGCTCGTCCTGTCGACCCCGGTCACCACGATGAGCTGCGTCTGCCCGATGGGCAACTGCGACCGGCTTGGCGCGCTCTGGCGACGCAACTGGGCGCGCCGTTCGACGAACTGAGCCGGTGCCAGGAGGTGCTGGCCCGCCAGATCCGTGAAGACGGCATCACCTACAACGTCTACAACGCCGCTGGGGGCAGCAGCCGGCCCTGGTCCCTGGAAGCCTTGCCCCTGCTGATCTCGCCCGAAGAGTGGCCCTGGCTGGAGCGCGGCATTGCCCAGCGCGCCGACCTGCTCAACCGCATTCTGGTCGACACGTATGGTGAGCAGACCCTGCTGCGTGAAGCCATGCTGCCCTCTGCCCTGGTGCTGGGCCACCCTGGGTATCTGCGCGGCCTGCAAGGCACGCAGCCTCTCGGGGGTGTCTACCTGCATGTGGTGGCGTTCGACTTGGCACGCGGGCCGGACGGCGCCTGGTGGGTGGTGGGGCAGCGCACCCAGGCGCCCTCGGGGCTGGGCTACGTCATGCAGAATCGCCTGAGCGTCTCGCGCCTGTTCCCGGAGGCGTATCGGGCGCTGAATGTGCAGCATCTGGCCAGCACCTACCGCCAGTTGCTGGACACGATGAGCACGCTGGCGCAGCCTTGCGCTGGTGGCGACACACCGAGCCTGGCCTTGCTGACGCCCGGCCCTTACAACGAGACCTATTTCGAGCATGCCTACCTGGCGCGCTACCTCGGCCTTCCCTTGGTCGAGGGCTGTGATCTCACCGTGCGTGACGACCGCCTGTTCCTCAAGACGGTGCAGGGGCTTTCGCCCATCCACGGCCTGCTGCGCCGCCTGGACGATGACTTCTGCGACCCGTTGGAGCTGCGCACGCACTCGACCCTGGGCATCCCCGGTCTGACGCAGGTGGTGCGGGCTGGCAATGTGGTGCTGGCCAATGCGCTGGGCACGGGGTTCCTGGAGTCGCCAGCCGTGCATGGCTTTTTGCCCGCGCTGTCCCAGCACCTGCTGGGGGAAGACCTGATCTTGCCGTCCTTGCCCAGCTGGTGGTGCGGCGAGGCCTCGGCCTGGGCGGCGGTGCGTCCCCAACTGGCCCAGCAGGTCATCCGGCCCACCTACCCGGTGCTGGATACGCCGGGCGGGCTGTCGGCGCGTCGCAAGCGACAGCAGGAAACGGTGCTGGGCTTCACCTTGAGCCCGCAAGAGGTCCGCGCTTGGGAGGAGACGGTGGCGCAAGACCCCGCCGCACACACCGTGCAGACCTTCATTCCCTATGGACAGACCCCAGTTTGGTCGGAGGGCGGCTTGAGCCTGCGCAGTGCCTCGGTGCGGGTCTACGCCTTGTCGGATGGCCGAGGGGGCTGGCGCGTGCTGCCCGGAGGCATGACCCGCATTGCCACCCGTGACGACGGCCCCGTGTCGCTGCAGCAGGGCGGCAGCTCGCTCGATACCTGGGTGATCAGCAGCGAGCCGGTGGACGCGTTTTCGATGCTGCCCACGTCCGTCAAGCTCGAGGAGCTGGCGCAGCGGCAGAGCCCGGTGGCCAGCCGCACCGGCGAGAACCTGTTCTGGATGGGACGCTACACCGAGCGCTGCGAGCAGCAACTGCGGCTCACCGAGCGGCTCATCAGCCTGCGTGCCGAGGACGATGAACCCGAGCAGAGCCTGCTCCAGGCCTTGTCAGCCCTGGGCGTGCAGTTCGGCATGGTGCCTCCCGGCACGCCGCCGCTGGACAAGCTGGGCCGCCTGTTCGAGCGCGCGGCGCTGGACGCGCTGGGTGATGCCCAGGCCGGGCAGGGCGCCTACAGCCTGGCCTTCAACCTGTCGGAGCTCACGCGCACCGCGCAGGCGTTGCGCGAACGTCTGTCGCCCGCGCACGCCCGTTTGCTGCGGGCGATGGCCACCGATTTTCAGCAGGCCTTGTGCCCCAGCGTGCCGGTCGACCCCACCGCCTTGGCCGCGCGGGTCAGTACCGTGCAAGACGCCCTGGCGCACCTGAGTGTGCAACTGGGTGCGGTCACCGGCGCACAGTCTGACCGCATGACCCGCGACGCCGGCTGGCGCTTGCTCACGGTGGGCCGCCTGTTGGAGCGTTTGATCGGTCACGTCCGCATCCTTCAAGCCTTCTGGCGCAACCAGGCGCTGCAGCACCCGCAGGGCTTCGATCAGGCGCTGGAGATGTTCGACAGCACTATCACCTTCCGCGCACGCTTTCAGCGCCGCCTGGAGGTGCCCGCCCTGGTGGCCTTGTTGGTCATGGACGAGTCCAACCCGCGGGCGCTGGCCTGCGTCGTGCGTCGGCTGCGCACCGAGCTGGGCAAGCTGCCCGAGCGTGCCGGGGCGCCGAGCGATCTGCTGGCGCTGCTGCCGCCGCTTGGCGTCGGGGCCACCCTGGCGTCGCTGTGCGATCCGGTGAGCGGTCATGGGGCGATGATGAACCTGCTCGACCACTTGCTGGACGCGGGCTGGCGACTGTCTGACGAGGTGGGGCGGCTGTACTTTGCCCACGCCGAGTCCACGGATTCGATGGTGAGCGCATGACGAGCCCCACGCCCGACTGGGCCCGTCTGTGGGTCGAGCACGAAACCCTTTACCACTACAGTATCCCGGTGGAGCATGCGCTGCATGTGGCCTGCCTGCGTCCCTTGACGGACGATGGGCAGCAGTTGATGCAGTTCGACATGGCGGTGCAGCCATCCCCCGCCCAGCAAAACATCCTCATCGACAGCTACGGCAACAGCCGATCGCACTTTGCCTTGCATGCGGCGCACAGCGATTTGCGTGTGACGGCCATCAGTGAGGTGCTGGTGCGCGCGCGTTATGCCGACCTGCATGCCGCCCATGGCCCGACCTGCGCCGAGGTGCGCGAGCGCCTGCGCTACCGCTCCCACGCCCCGTTCGAGCCCGCCAGCGAGTACCTGCACGCATCCCCCTACGTGCCGATGCTGCCCGAGCTGCGTGACTATGCCCAAGCCTCCCTGCAGGATCATCGTCCCCTGGCCGAGGCGGCCATCGACCTGATGCAGCGCATCCACCGCGACTTCCTCTACGCCCCGGCATCGACCGACATCTCCACCCCCGTGATGACCGTGTTCGAGCAGCGCCGTGGGGTGTGCCAGGACTTTGCCCACCTCATGCTGGCCTGCCTGCGCGCCTGTGGGCTGGCCGGCCGTTACGTCAGCGGCTACCTGCTGACCGTGCCGCCGCCGGGGCAGGCGCCGATGGTGGGGGCCGATGCCTCCCATGCCTGGTTGAGTGTGTGGGTGCCGGGCCTGGGCCTGGATCGGGCCGGCGACTGGCTGGACCTGGACCCCACCAACGCCTGCGTACCCGGCTTGCACCACGTGCGGGTGGCCCATGGGCGCGACTTTGGCGACGTCACCCCCTTGCGTGGTGTCATCCGCGGCGGCGGCGACCACACCCTTTTGGTGCGCGTCACCACCCGCTTGCTGGCAGAGGGGGTGGGCGAGCCTGCGTTGGCCCCAACATGGGGCGGCGCCCCCTGAAACCGTGCCCATGACCCTGAGGTGTGCAAGGTGTTGGCACAGTCCATGCATTGACCCAGGTACAGAAGTTGGCGTAACAGCCCGATGAGAGACCAAGCGATGCGATTCTTCGACGAAATGCACAGTGCCGATGCGGCGGTGCGCGATCACTATCAGGTCTACGAGCGCTGGTTGGCGCGTCAGGCGGGGGCGCAGATGCGCGCGCGTCGCGAAGAGGCTGAAATGATCTTCCGGCGTGTGGGCATCACCTTCGCGGTGTATGGCGACAAGGACGAGGATGGTTCGGGCACCGAACGCCTCATCCCGTTTGACCTGATCCCGCGCATCATCCCGGCGGCCGAATGGCGCGAGATGGAGGCCGGTCTGCGGCAGCGTGTCACGGCCATGAACCGTTTTCTGGACGACATCTACCACGACCAGGAGATTCTCAAGGCCGGCGTCATTCCCGCCGAGCCCGTGTTGAACAATGCCCAGTTCCGCAAGGAGATGATGGGTTTGAGCGTGCCGGACGGCATCTACGCCATCATCGCGGGCATCGACATCGTGCGGGCCTGCAACCCCGATGGCTCGGGCACCTACTACGTGCTCGAAGACAACCTGCGCGTGCCCAGCGGCGTGAGCTACATGCTCGAAAACCGCAAGATGACGATGCGGCTCTTTCCTGAGTTGTTTGCCGAGCACCGCGTGGCCCCGGTGGCCCACTATCCGGACCTGCTGCTCGACACCCTGCGCGCCGTGGCGCCCGCATCGGTCAACGAGCCCACCGCCGTCGTGCTGACGCCGGGCATGCACAACTCGGCCTACTTCGAGCACGCCTTCCTGGCGCAGCAGATGGGGGTCGAGTTGGTGGAGGGCAAGGACCTGTTCGTCAAGGAAGACTTCGTCTACATGCGCACCACCCGCGGCCCGCAGCGCGTGGACGTGATCTACCGCCGGGTGGACGACGATTTCATGGACCCCGAGGTCTTCCGCAAGGATTCGACCCTGGGCGTGGCCGGCCTGCTGCGTGCCTACCGTGCCGGCAACGTCACGCTGGCCAACGCCTTTGGCACCGGCATCGCCGATGACAAGTCCATCTACCCCTACGTGCCCAAGATGATCGAGTTCTACCTGGGCGAAAAACCCATCCTGCAGAACGTCCCCACGCACATCTGCCGCGAACCCGATGCCCTGAAGTACACGCTCGACAACCTGGCCGACCTGGTCGTCAAGGAGGTGCACGGCGCCGGGGGCTACGGCATGCTGGTGGGCCCCGCTGCCACAAAGGCCGAGATCGAGGATTTCCGCAAAGTGCTGCTGGCCAACCCCGGCAACTACATTGCGCAGCCCACGCTGTCGCTGTCCACCTGCCCGACCTATGTCGAGTCCGGCATCGCGCCGCGCCACATCGACCTGCGGCCCTTCGTGCTGTCGGGCAAGGATGTGCAGATGGTGCCGGGCGGCCTGACCCGTGTGGCCTTGAAAGAAGGCTCGCTGGTGGTCAACAGCTCGCAAGGCGGTGGCACCAAGGACACCTGGGTGCTGGAAGAGTGAAAAACCTGACAAGAAGGGATGCATCATGCTCAACGAACGCATTGAAGACCACCTGCCAGCCCTTCTGATCGAGACTGCCACGGGGGCCTTGCGCGTCAGCAACGCCTCACATCTGGAGACCAAGCCCATGCTGTCGCGCACCGCCGACCACCTCTTCTGGATGGCTCGTTACATGGAGCGAGCGGAGAACACCGCCCGTTTGCTCGACGTCAATTACCAGACCTCGCTGCTGCCGCAGTCGAGTGAAGCCACGCTGCAAGGCTGGAAAGGCTTGCTGAGCATCAGCGAGTTGATGCCCGACTACCTGGAGCGCTTCGACACGGTCAATGCCCGTGATGTGATGGCCTTCATGGTGACCGATGCGAACAACCCTTCCAGCATCCTGAACTGCCTGCGTGCCGCCCGCGAGAATGCGCGGGCCGTGCGCGGTGCCTTGACCACCGAGGTGTGGGAAACCATGAACCAGACCTGGCTGGAGTACAACCGCCTGGTCAAGGAAGGAGCCTTGGCGAAAGACCCGGGCGAGTTGTTCGAGTGGGTGAAGTTCCGCTCGCACCTCTCGCGTGGCGTGACGCTGGGCACCATGCTGCAGGACGAGTCCTTCCACTTCCAGCGCATCGGCACCTTCCTTGAACGTGCCGACAACACCGCCCGCCTGCTGGACGTAAAGTTCCACGCCCGCAACACCGAGTTCTTCGGCTCCGGCGTGGGCAACGAGGGCAAGGAGGTCGACTTCTATCACTGGTCGGCCGTGCTGCGCAGCGTCTCGGCATTCGAGGTCTATCGCAAGGTGTACCGCAATGTCATCCGTCCGGAAAAAGTGGCCGAGTTGCTGATCTTGCGCGCCGAGATGCCGCGCTCACTCGTCTACTGCATGGACGAGGTGGTGAGCAACCTGCGTGCGGTGGCCAATGACCAGAGCCACGAAACCATCCGTCGCGCCGGGCGACTGCGCGCCGACCTGCAGTTCAGCCGCATCGACGAGATTCTGGCCACCGGGCTACACGCCTACCTGACCCAGTTCCTCGACCGCGTGAGCGACCTGGGCTATGGCGTCAGCCGTGATTTTTTGATGCCCGTTTGAGTCGTCCTGACGGGTATTCGCGAAGCTTGAGAGCGGTTGTCACAAAATTGCCATAATCACCCGCTTTGGTTTGACGCCAGGGTGTGAGATGAATGTGCAGTTGAGATGGGGCCTGCGGTTGCTGGCTGTGGCGGTATTGGTTTTGTGCGTCGCGCCGTTCATCCTCGACCGTGAAACGGTGTTCTGGCTGGGTGAAGAAAGCGGACCCATCGAGCAGGGGTCGGTCTGGGTATGGCTGGCTGCGGCCGTCTGGACGCTCGGACGCACCTTGCGATCACGTCGCTGGTTGCCACTGGCGTTCGCCTTGGTGATGGTGTTGATGGGCGTGCGCGAGGCCGGCTTGCCACCAGAGCTGGTGCCCAGCGGCAAAGCCTTGCTGAGCTGGCGTCATTACGCCGATGCCGGCATCGATCCCCTGCGTCGCCTGATCACCGGTGGGTTGGTGCTGGTCTTCCTGGTGTCCTTGATCGCCAGTGGCGTGGCCACCCTGCGTTACCTGTGGCGTCAACAGGGTTGGCGTCGGCCCGACGGCCAGTTTTTCATGCTGGCTTTTGCACTGCTCGTTGTTGCGCAGTTCGCCGAGGGCTGGGCCGGCCACCGCGACACGCCTGATACCGATCTGTGGGTGCTGTGGGCCTTGATGCTGGAGGAGGGCCTGGAGGCTCTGGGCGCGGTGTTCACCCTGGCTGCCAGCACCTTGCGCGGCTGGTGGGTGTTCCGGCCCTCCAAATAAAAAAGCCGACCTGCAGGTCGGCATTTTGGCGCAGGCAGCAGCCTTGGCTGAGGCCTCAGGCTGCCGGCGGTACGTAGCCTTGCACCTGTTCGGCACCTTCGCCAAAGAAGAACTGCTCCATCTGGCGGGCCAGGTACTGGCGTGCGCGCGCATCGGCCAGGTTCAGGCGGTTTTCATTGACCAGCATGGTCTGGTGCTTGAGCCACAGTTGCCAGGCTTCTTTGCTGATCTCGTGGTAGATGCGCTTGCCCAGCTCACCCGGATACGGGGCGAAATCCAGACCTTCGGCTTCCTTGTTGAGGTGCTTGCATTGGATGGTGCGTGCCATGGTGTTGTCTTGTCAGTTCTGAGAAAAAATCACTTGAGGTGCTTGACCAGCACTTTGGAGCGCCGGTCCCACTTGTAGCTGCGCTTGCGTGCCTCGGGCAACCAGTTCGGGTCAACCTGGGCGAAGCCGCGCTTGATGAACCAGTGCATGGTACGCGTTGTCAATACAAACAATGTCGACAGGCCCATTGCCCGCGCTCGCTGTTCGATGCGTTTGAGGATGCGCTCGCCGTCACCCTGGCCTTGTACGCTGGGCGAAATGGTGAGGGCCGCCATCTCGGCCGTGCTGGCTTCTGGGAAGGGGTAGAGCGCCGCGCAGCCGAAGATCACGCCGTCGTGCTCAATGACGGTGTACTGGGCCACGTCACGTTCGATCTCGGTACGGCTGCGCTTGACCAGCGTGCCATCCTGCTCGAACGGCTCGATCAATTGCAAGATGCCGCCCACGTCGTCGGGGGTGGCCTCGCGCAGGCTTTCAAGTTTTTCGTCCACGATCATGGTGCCCACGCCATCGTGGGTGAACACCTCCATCAGCAAGGCACCGTCCACCCGGTAGGGGATGATGTGTACGCGCTCCACGCCGCCCTCCGCCGCATTCACCCCGTGCTGCAGATAAAAAGCGGTGTCGGTGGGTTGGGTCGGGTTGGGCAAGGCGGCCAGCAGACGCTTGGCATCGGCCAGCGCGAGTTCTTGGTCCACTTCCTCGTCAGGGTCGTGCTGATGCGCTTCCAGTTCGACCGCACGCGCCGGGTCGGCCACGATGCTTTGCAAAATTCCGCGAACCTCGGTCACGAAGATGAGCTTGTCAGCCTGCAGGGCGATGGCCGCGCTGGTGGCCACGTCTTCCATGCTCAGGTTGAAGGCCTCGCCCGTGTGCGAGAAGCCAAAGGGGGACAGCATCACCAGCGTCCCCGAGTCGAGGGCGCGGCGCACCGCTACGGCGTCGATCTTGCGGACCAGGCCGGTGTGCATGAAGTCCACGCCGTCCACGATGCCCACCGGGCGGGCCGTGATGAAGTTACCCGACACCAGGCTGATGGCTGCGCCGGCCATGGGGGTATTGGGCAAGCCCAGCGAGAAGGCGGCTTCAATCTCGTAACGCAACTGCCCGGCCGCCTCCTGGGCGCAGTCCAGCGCGATCGGGTCGGTGATGCGCATGCCGTGGCTGAATTGCGAGGTTTGCCCCTTGGCGCGCAACTGCTCTTCCAGCTGGGGGCGAAAGCCGTGCGCGAGCACGATCTTGATCCCCATGGCGTGCATCAGCGCCAGATCCTGGACAAAGTTTTCCAGCTTGCCGGCGGCGATCAGCTCGCCAGACAAGCCCACGACGAAGGTCTTGCCGCGGTGGGCGTGGATGTGGGGCGCCACCGACCGAAACCAGGGCACGAAAGTGTGGGGAAAGACCAAGTCCATGTGGCGTGCGCGAAGGGGTGCGTGAGAAGCGTCAACTCTTCCTATTATGGGCTTTGCATGAAGCGATCACGTCCCGCTTCTTTGGCCTGATAGAGCGCCTGGTCGGCACGTTCGATGGCGTTGGCCATGCTCTCGCTCGGGCGCAGCGTGGCCAGGCCGGCAGAGAAGGTGATCTGCAGGTCGGGGTGACTTTGCAGAAAGGGCCGGACATGCACTTGCTCGCGCAGGCGATTCAAGGCAATCAGGGCCTGGTCTGCCGAGGTGTCCGGGCAGAACACCAGGAACTCTTCACCACCCCAGCGTGAGACCACGTCGGCGTCGCGCAGATAGGTGTCGGCCAGCATGGCAAACCGCTTCAGGACCTCGTCACCCACCTGGTGCCCGAGGGTGTCATTGACCCGCTTGAAGTGATCCAGGTCCATCATGATCAAGGTGGTGGGACGGGCTTGGCGCTGAAGGCGATGCCATTCCTTGTCCAGCACCTCGTGCATGCGGTGGCGGTTGATCAGCCCGGTGAGCTGGTCGTGGGCGGCCATGTGCTCGACCTTGGAGAGCGCAATGGCGAGGGCCTCGCTTTTGAGCTTCATTTCGTGACGGCTGACGCTGACGCGCTGCGCGACCGCGCACACGGCCACCAAAATGACGGTGACGTAGGTGCATCGCAGGATGTCGCCAACGACCTCCGGCTCACTTGGGTTGACGTACCAGTTGACCAAGGTGGTGCCCACCAGCAGCAGGAACATGGCCGTGGTCAGTTGACGGATACGCCGCGGCGGCAGGGCAAACTGGCTGGGCAGCAGGATGACGGGCATGAAGGTGAGCACCACTCCGCGAAAGTGCAGATCTACAGTCAGGTAGCCCAGGGACACGGCGAACGCGCAGTAGATGCTTTGCACCACGACCAGATTGGGATCGGACCAGCGCTGGCTCAGTCCCGAGCGCAGCAAGCCGTAAAACAGCACCGCTCCTGTCAGCATGAAGGCGAGCAAGTAGGGCGCCAGCACCGCCGAGGCGTAGCCTACAGACACGGCTGCGACGACCTGTCCAGAGTTGACCAGGTAAAGCGCACTCACCAGCAGGGTCAGGCCGATGGCAGGGTGCCGCTCTGGATCCGGGCCCAGCAGCAGGCGAGACAACGAATGGGGCAAGTTCAATCGGGCTCCAACACCACAGGTGTGTGGTTACCCCATCTTACAAAGAGGTGGTGGGAGTTGTGATGGAGATCCGTGTGTCAAGCGTGCATTCGACACGGTGTCCGAATATCTGTGTCATCAGGGCGTTGCGACGGGGGGGCTGTGGCGCCAAGAACGGGCTTGTTCCAGCTGAGCGGCCAGTTGCAGCAGCCGAGCTTCGCCGTTCAGTCCGGCCACGAACTGCACACCCAGCGGCAGGCCCTCGGGCGTGCGGTACAGCGGCACCGACATGGCCGGGCGACCGGTGAGGTTGGCCAACTGGGTATAGGGCGTCCAGCCCAGGTTGTTCAGCACGGTCTGCTTGAATTGTGGGGTCTCGCTGAGCAAGCCTGCCAGGCCCAGCCGTGCCACCACATCGCCCACCCAGGCCAACGCCGGTGGGGTGGTCAGGCTGCCAATGGGCAGGGGCGGCGCGGCCAGCGTGGGCGACAGCCACAGGTCGTAGCGGGCGTGGAAGGCCGACAAGGCCAGGTTGTGCTCGTGCCAGCGCGCTTCGCACTGCAGCAGGCGCAGGGCCGAGGTGCGGCGCCCGACGGCGGCCATCAGGCGCGTGTCGGCCTCGAAGTCCTTCAGGCTGGCACCTACCGTGCGCTGGATGTGGTCGATGAGGAAGGCCTGCGCGCAGAACCAGGCCAGCAGGAAGTCTTCGGCCAGTTGCACGCCGTTGAAGGGCGTGTCACAGGGCTCGACGTGGTGACCCAGGTCGGTGAGCAGGCAGGCGGCATCGGCCACGGCCGCGATGGCCTGCGGGTCCACCGGGGTGCCAATGGGCGAGACGGTGCTGTAACCAATGCGCAGGCGCCCAGGCGGGCGTTGCAGGCACTGCAGATAGGGCACCTCAGGCGCCGGCATGTGATACGGCGCATGGGGCTCGGGGCCTTGCAGCACGTCGAGCATGGCGGCGGTGTCGCGTACGCTGTGCGAGACCACGCCCTGCACGGCGGCGCCGTTGAGCGCCTCGCCCATCATCGGCCCCATGGAAATGCGACCTCGACCGGCCTTGAAGCCAAACAGCCCGCACGCGGCCGCCGGGATGCGGATGGAGCCGCCGCCGTCGTTCGCACCGGCTACCGGCACGATGCCTGCCGCCACGGCGGCTGCCGAGCCGCCTGAAGATCCGCCGGTGGTGCGGCTTGGGTCCCAGGGGTTGCGGGCCGGGCCCCAGGCCAGTGGCTCGGTGATGTTCTTGGCGCCGAACTCGGGCGTGTTGGTCTTGCCGAAGATCACCAGTCCTGCCTCACGCCAGCGGCGCACCACGTCGGCGTCTTCCGGGGCGGGCACCTCCTTCAGCGCACGACAGCCCCCCGACGAGGGCAGACCTTTGAGGTCCTGAAACAAGTCTTTGACCAGGAAGGGCACGCCCGCGAACGGCGCCGAGGTGTCAAAAGGCGCCTGGGCACGCTTGCGGGCGCTTTCGTCCAGGCGCATCACGATGGCGTTCAGCGATCGGGTGGCGTCGGCGCGCGCCAGGGCGGCGTCCAGCAACTCACTGGGGTGAACCTCGCCCCGGCGGACCAGGTCGGCCAGCCCGAGGGCGTCGTAGCGGTGGTAGTCGTCGAAGTGCATGGCGGGAGGGGGGGGGGGAGCGGTACGTTGAGGGTCTAGATTTTGTCCCGTTGCCGTACAACGGTGCGCTCCTTGATATTTTTAATTGTTTTGATTTGGGGTAACCCCTTGGTTGGCGTCAATATTCAGGGGTTGGCGGTATGTTGATGCCGCATTTTATCCCGCCACTTAGCGGGGCGGGGTGTGAGTCTTGCGCTTAGGGCGTACTATCCCGACGCTCCGCGTTAGGGATTGATCAGCGCGCTGGGTGTATCTATATGTAATTCATCTGGGGAAAACATCATGGCTTTGTCTCGCACAATTACCAAGGTAATCGCGTGTTCTGTTTTGTTTGGGGCATCTGCATCGCATGCCTCGAACTATGTATTGAAAGATCTGGGTGTTCTTTCAGGTTACGTGTCCATGACGGGCACGGCCATCAATGAACTAGGACAGGTAGCCGGCATCGCAACCGGTGCAAATGGTTTGAATCAGGCCTTCCTCTACGACAGTGTCAATGGCCTTGTGGGCTTGGGCACATTGGGTGGTTCTTCCAGCCAAGCTTGGGGTATCAACGATGCAGGGCAGGTGACTGGCTTTGCTCAGGTGGCCTCTGGGTTGCCTCATGCTTTCATATACGGCTCCAGCGGCATGACCGATCTCACGCCTGGGGCGAGCACATTCAGCATGGGTTTCGGCATCAACAACAGCGGTCTCGTCGTCGGAACGTCGGGCGACAAGGCGTACTCATTTGACGCCTCTGGCGCAGCGACTCCACTGGGTTTGAGTATGGGTGGTGGCATGCCCACACCGTTGTCCGTGACTGGATACGCGTACGCGGTCAATAACAACGGTGTATCGACGGGGTACGTCAATTTTTCATACAAATCTGGCGCATATCCTTACGACATGGCATTCACCAGCGTGACAGGTGCGAACGGCAGTAATCTGGTGCCGGGCATCAGTCTATCGACGTCTAGTTCAGGGCGCGCCATCAATGACAACGGGGTCATCGTTGGTAGCGCGTCATTCAATGGATTGTCCAAGGCATTTGTCACAAGAGGTGGAGATTTGGTCAACCTTGGTGCGTTTTGCGGTGGTGGGAATGCTGGTGCATCCGGTATCAACAATCTCGGTCAGATTGTGGGCAGCTCACAAATATGTGATGGCTCAGGCAACCGCCACGGCTTCATCGTTGGCAGTGGAGATGAAATGATCGACCTGAATTCACTGCTTGCACCGCAGGACGCGTCGAACTGGGTCATCACATCGGCGTCGGCAATCAACGAGGTGGGGCAGATCACGGGGCAAGGTTTGGTGAATGGGCAGTTGCATGCGTACATTCTCACGCCCGTTCCTGAAGCATCGACCAACGCCATGATGCTGCTCGGCTTGCTCAGCCTCGGTGCTGTGACCCGCGCGCGCAGAAAGTTGAAGTGAGTCTAGGATAATCGTGGGCTCTTCAGCCCACGATTATCCCCTTGTCCCTTCCCGCCATCACCTTTCCTGAATCTTTGCCCGTCAGCGGCAAGCGCGACGAGATCGAAGCCGCCCTGCGCGAGCACCAGGTCATCATCGTCTGCGGCGAGACGGGCTCGGGCAAGACCACGCAGCTGCCCAAGATCGCCTTGACGATGGGGCGCGGGGGCTGGGGCCAGCCACGCGACCCGAGTGCGCCGCGACATCTGCGGCCCAAGCTGATTGGGCATACCCAGCCACGCCGGATTGCGGCCTCCAGCGTGGCCAAGCGCATTGCCGAGGAGCTGAACACGCCGCTTGGCGAGGTCGTGGGCTACAAGGTGCGGTTCCAGGACCGCATCCAGCCCTATGCCAGCGTCAAGCTGATGACCGACGGCATCTTGCTCGCCGAGACCCAGGGCGATCCCGACCTGCGCGCCTACGACACCATCATCATCGACGAGGCGCACGAGCGCAGCCTCAACATCGACTTCTTGCTGGGCTACCTGCGCCAGCTGCTGCCGCGCCGCCCGGACCTGAAGATCATCGTGACCTCGGCCACGATCGATGCGGACCGCTTTGCGAAGCACTTTGCATCAAGCAGGGGCCCCGCGCCGGTCATCATGGTGTCCGGGCGCCTGTTCCCGGTTGAGCAGCGCTACCGTCCGTTTGAGGACAGCCGCGAGTACGGACTGAACGAGGCCATCACCGACGCGGCCGACGAGTTGTGGCGCGAGGGCAGTGGCGACATCCTGGTGTTCCTGCCCGGCGAGCGCGAGATCCGCGAGGCCGCCGACCACCTGCGCAAGCACTTCGCCCACCACCGTGTCACGGCCAGCATCCTGCCGCTGTTTGCGCGCCTGAGCCAGCAGGAGCAGGACGAGGTCTTCAAGACCGGGGGCGGACGCCGCATCGTGCTGGCCACCAACGTGGCCGAAACCTCGCTGACCGTGCCGGGCATCCGCTATGTGATCGACTCGGGGCTGGCGCGGGTCAAGCGCTACAGCTTCCGCAACAAGGTCGAGCAGCTGCAGATCGAGCCGATCAGCCAGGCGGCGGCCAACCAGCGTGCGGGTCGTTGCGGTCGGGTGGCCAACGGCATCTGCATCCGCCTGTACGACGAGAAGGACTTCACCGGCCGCCCGCGCTTCACCGACCCGGAAATCCTGCGCTCGTCGCTGGCCGGCGTGATCTTGCGCATGAAGTCGCTGCACCTGGGGCTGGTGGACGATTTCCCCTTCATCGAGCCGCCGCTGCGCAAGGCCATTGCCGACGGCTATCAGTTGCTCAACGAGCTGGGCGCGGTCGATGACGACAACGAGATCACCCGGCTGGGCATGGACCTGGCCCGCCTGCCACTCGACCCCCGTGTGGGCCGCATGATCCTGGAGGCCAAGGACCGTCAGGCGTTGGCCGAGGTGCTGGTGATCGCCGCCTCTTTGAGCGTGCAGGACGTGCGCGACCGGCCCATCGACCAGCAACAGCAGGCCGACACCAAGCACAAGCAGTTCGACGACGAGAAGTCGGAGTTCATGGGCACGCTGAAATTGTGGAAGTGGCTGGACGAGTCACGCGGCGGGCACGGGCACCACGAGCCGGGCGAGCCCGAGCGGCACAAGCTCAGTCACCGCAAGTACGAACAGCTGCTGCGCGACAACTACATCAACCCGCGCCGCGTGCGCGAGTGGCGCGATGTGTACAGCCAGCTGCACACCGTGGTGGCCGAGCACAACTGGCGCCTCAATGGCAGCCCCGCCACGTATGAGCAGGTGCACCTGTCCCTGCTGTCGGGCCTGTTGGGCAACATCGGCTGCAAGAGCGACGACGAAGACTGGTACCTGGGCGCGCGCGGCATCAAGTTCTACAAGCACCCCGGTGCCAACCTGAGCAAGAAGCCAGGGCGCTGGATTCTGGCGGCCGAGCTGGTGGAGACCACGCGCCTGTTCGGGCGCGGCATTGCCAACATCGACCAGCCCTGGCTGGTGCAGATGGGCGGCCACCTGCTCAAAAAGCAGTTGCTCGATCCGCACTGGGAAAAGAAGGCCGGCGAGGTGGTGGCTCTGGAGCGTGCCACGCTGTATGGCCTGGTCGTTTACAACAACAAGCGCATCAACTTTGGCCTGGTCAACGTCAAGGAGGCGCGCGAGATTTTCATTCGCGAAGCCCTGGTCAACAACGAGTGGGAAACGCGCCTGCCGTTTTTGGCGGCTAACCGCAAGCTGATCAACCAGGTCGAGCAGTTGGAGCACAAGTCACGCCGCCAGGACGTGCTGGTGGACGACGAGCTGATTTACGCCTTCTACGACGCCCAGATTCCGCCGGAGGTGATGAGCGGCTACAGTTTCGAGCGCTGGTACAAGCATGCCAGCCGCGAGAACCCCAAGCTGCTCTACCTGAGCCGCGAGGAGCTGATGCGCCACGAGGCCGCCGGCATCACCAGCGCCGCTTTCCCCAAGGTGATCCGCATGGGCGGGGTGGACTGCGCGGCCACCTACCTGCACGAGCCCGGTGACGCCCGCGACGGGGTGACCGTGACCATCCCCATCTTCGCGCTCAACCAGGTGCAGGAAGAGCCAGGCGAATGGCTGGTGCCCGGCATGCTGAAAGACAAGGTGCTGGCGCTGGTCAAGAGCCTGCATCAAAAGCCCCGTGCGCGCCTCGTGCCACTGCCCGATTACGCCGAGTCCTTCATCCAGACGGTGCCGTTTGGCCAAGGCGGCTTGATGGACGTGCTGCTCAAGGCCGTGCGCGACAAGACCCAGCTCGACGTGAAGCGCAACGACTTCAAGCTGGACATGCTCTCGCCCCACCTGTTCATGAACTACCGCGTGGTGGACGAGCATGGCCGCCAGCTGGGCATGGGCCGCAACCTGGCCGTGCTGAAGGCCGAGCTGGGCTCGCTGGCGCGTGGGGCTTTCCAGGCGCTCGCGGCGCTGAAGGCTCAGGCGGTGGCGCAAGGCGGCGCGAACAGTGGTGCGTCGGGTGAGGGGGCCGCGACGGCTCAAGCTGGCGTGGGCTCATCTGCTGCGCCAGGCCATGCAGGGGGGCGAGGTGCGACGACGCCGTCCGGTGGTGCGCAGCGTGTGTCGTCCAACGCCCAAGGCGGTGCAGGCAAGGGCGGATCGGCCCCAGGTGCCGCAGCAGGCAAGCCGCAGGCGAGCCAGGCCTTCACCGACTGGACCTTTGGCGAGCTGCCCGAGCTGATGGAGATCCAGCGCGGCGGCCACACCCTGATCGGCTTCCCGGCGCTGATCGACAAGGGACAGAACGTCGAGATCGAGGTGTTTGACGAGCCTGATGTGGCCGCGGCCAAGCACCGAGCCGGTTTGCGCCGCCTGGTGGCCCTGCAGATCAAGGAGCCGCTCAAGTACCTGGAAAAGAACATCCCCGATCTGCAGAAGATGGCGATGGCCTACATGAGCCTGGGCACGGCCGATGAGTTGCGCGACCAGATCATCGACGTGGCCCTGGACCGCGCCTACCTGGCCGACCCTTTGCCCACCGATGCGGCCAGCTTCAAGGCCAGAGTGGAAGAGGGACGCACCCGCCTGAACCTGATCGCCCAGGAAGTGGCGCGGCTGGCGGGCACGGTGCTGGTCGAGTACGCGGCGGCCATCCGCAAGCTCAAAGACGCCAAGCCGCCCAAGGATGTGGCCGACGACATCGCCGGCCAGTTGCAGCGACTGATGCCCAAGCGCTTCATCGCGCAGACGCCTTACACGCAGCTGCAGCACTTCCCGCGTTACCTCAAGGCCATCACCTTGCGGCTGGACAAGTTCAAGGGCGACCCGGCTCGCGACGCGCAACGCCTGGCCGAGCTGCGCCCGCTGGACCAGCGCTACACCCGCCGTCTGGCCGAGCTCAAAGGCGTGCTGGACGCCCGCACAGATGAGTTCCGCTGGTTGCTAGAAGAGCTGCGGGTGAGTTTGTTTGCACAAGAGCTGCGCACGCCGCAGCCGGTCAGCATCAAGCGGCTGGAAAAGGCCTGGGCGCAGATCACGGCCTGAGCCGTGTCACGCCCAGCCACGCCCCCTATCGTCAGGGGCGCAGTTGCTGGGCGATGTCGCGCGCGATGGCGGCGTTCACTCGTGCCATGGCGGCAGCCTGACCGGCAGGGGTGTCCTCCAGCACGGCTTCGCTCCAGCGCAATTGTCCTTGGCGCGGCGTGCTGGCGCTGCCGGGTGGGGGCGTCAAGGTCCATTGCGCCAAGGCGTGCAGGCGGGCGCTTGGCCGTTCGTGGTCCAGCATCACATAGTTCAGTTGCAGGCTGCCACCGGCGGGCACCGTGTCGCACGGGTCGGCACAGATCCAGCCGGCCTGGCCCAGCCCCGCCAATTGCAGACCCAGGTGGCGCGTGAGGCCGATCTCCAGTCGCTCGGCCCATCGCACGCCCGGCCATTCCGCCAGCGTGGCGGCGCTGTCCCGAAAGCGCACCCGGGTGCTTTGCAGATACTCCGGAATTTGCACGCGCTGCAGGCGCAACTGCGGTATGGCGTGGGTGGTGGCTGGCGCAGAGGCCGTTGGTAGGCTGACATCCAGCGGCAAGGACAGCCAACGGTGCTCGGTCGGGGCACTGGCGCAGCCAGCCAAAGCCACGCACAGCGCGACACACGCCACCTTGGGCAGGGCATCACGCCAAGCCGGTGAAACAGTTCGCATCGTCACGGCTTGCCTCCTCCAAAAATCAGGCTGTTGGGCTCACGCTCCACCTGGTCGGCAAACGAGCGCAGGCTGCGCGCCGCCTGCGACAGGTCGCTCACGGCGCTGTTCACATCGGTGCGCAGGGGCGAGCCGGGTGCCGCCACCGCAGCCAGGTCCTGCATGGCGCGGCGTGCGCCTTCGGCGGCCAGGCGGGTTTCCTGCAAGGTCTGTTGCAAAGCGGGCTGCATTTGCGTGACGGTGCCACGGGTGGTGTCCGTCAACTGCTGCAGCGACTGCAAGGTGAGGGTGGTTTGCGCCTGCACCGCCTTCAAAGCCTCGTCGGCGGTCACCAGCGTCTGGCGGGCTTGCACACCCGTGGCGTTGAGCTGCTGGCTGGTCTTGTCAATGGCGACCTGGCTGGTCTTGAGCGTGTCGTTGAGCGTGCGCATGGTCTGGCGCAGCTCGTTCATCATCTCCGCCAACGGCAGCTCCTGCAGCTGGTTGATCAGGACATCGAGCTTGTCCTGCATGGTCGGGATCTCGGGGATGGGGCCCTTGCCGCCTGCCAACAAACGCCCCGGCAGATCCGGGCGAAAATCCAGCTCGATGGCGGTCTGGCCCGTGACCACGCTTTGCAGGAACAGGCGGGCACGCAGCCCCCGTCTCACCAGCTCTGGCAGGTCGAGTTCGTGGATCTGGCCGCTGCCCGAGTCCATCTGCAGCGATTCGGTGCCCAGGGTCAAGGTGACGGGGATGCGCGCCACCAGGGTCTGCTGGTTCACCTCCACCCCGATGCGCGTGACCTCGCCCATCTTCACGCCGCGGAAGGTGACGGGGGCGCCAATGTAGAGCCCCTTGACGCTGTCGTCGAAGTACACCACGGCCTTGTGCCGCGTGGTGAACCACCCCGATTTGTTGAGCGTGAGCACACCCGCCACCACCAGCACCAGGGCCAGCAGCACAAAGGCGCCCACCAGAAAAGCATGGCGTTTCATAAGGTGTCGATCTCCTGTCGGCGCATGAAGGCTTGCACGGTCGGGTGCATGACAGTGTCGCGCATCTGCGTGGGTTTGCCATGGGCAATGGGGCGTTTGAGGTCGGCATCCAGAAAGATGCCGTCGTCGGCGAGCGCGTAGATGCTGGGCAGCTCGTGCGTGACGATGACGATGGCCGCCTCGGTGCGCTCGCGGATGTCCAGAATCAGGCGGTCGAGCTTGACCGAGCTGATGGGGTCCAGGCCGGCCGAGGGCTCGTCCAGAAACAGCAGGTGAGGGCGGGCCACGATGGCACGGGCCAGGCCCACACGTTTTTTCATGCCGCCGCTCAGGTCAGCTGGCAGGCGGTCTTGCGCCTCGGCCATGCCCACCCATTCCAACGCCTCCAGGGCGCGCGCCTCATGCTGGTCTTGGGGCAGGGTGTCTTGCACCTGCAGCGGCAGCATCACGTTCTCCAGCACCGTCATGGAGGACCACAGCGCCGCACTTTGGAACAGCACCCCAATGTCGGCCCGCAACTGGTTGCGCGTGGCCTCGTTGCTGGCCCAGTAGTCTTGCTCGCCGTACAGCACCTGCCCTGCGGCGGGCTGCAGCAGGCCGATCAGGCACTTGAGCAAGGTGCTCTTGCCGCACCCGCTGCCGCCCATCACCGCGTAGATGGTGCCTGCCTCGATGTCGAAGTCGATGTGCTCCTGGATCAGGGTGGGGCCGTATTGCAGCCTCAGGTCACGCACGCTGAGCAAGCTCATCTCACAGTCCCAGCGCGTCAGCGCATACGGCAAACACGGCATCGAGCGCGATCACGCCGACGATGCCCGTCACCACGGCATGGGTGGTGGCTCCCCCGACCCCGGCCGCATTGCGCGGGGCATGCAAGCCATGAAAGCAGGCTGCCAAGGACACCAGCAGGCCAAAGGCCATGCTCTTGAAAAAGCCCAGCCCCAGGTGCGTGTAGGTGAGGGCGGCCACGCTGCGGTCGAAGTAAGCAATGGGCGCCAGTTCGAGCAGCGACGAGCTCACGGCAAAGCCGCCGAGCAATCCGCCCACACAGCCAAACAGGTAGAGCAGCGGCATCATGAGCAGCAGCGTCAGCACGCGTGGCAGCACCAGATAGTCGACAGCATTGAGACCCAGGACGGTCAGGGCATCGACCTCTTCATTGGCTTGCATGGTGGCCAGCTCGGCCGCGAAGGCCGCGCCGGTGCGCCCGCACATCACCACGGCCGTGATGACGGCGGCCATTTCGCGCGAGATGGCGATGGCCACCAGGTCGGCCACGAAGATGCCCGCGCCGAACTTGAGCAACTGCACCGCCCCCACAAAGGCGATGATGGCACCCACCAGCACATTGACCACCAGCACAATGAGCAGCGCCCGCGCACTGGCATCGGCCAGGATGCGCGCAAAATCTTGCGGTCGAAACTGCCAGCCTCGACGAATGCCACGCCATACCGCCAGCAGCGTGTCACCCAGCAGCGTGATGGCCTGTGGAACGGGGGTGAGCATGACCTCTTTATATCGCGTCAAGACGACGTTCTGCGGACCGGTTGTTCTTTTCTGCACACGGCAGGCAAAAGAAGGCTATCAACAGGTTATACTAGATGTCTAGTCGGGGCGTAGCGCAGCCTGGTAGCGCATCTGCTTTGGGAGCAGAGGGTCGTGAGTTCGAATCCCACCGCCCCGACCAATAAAATCAACGGGTTAGCATCGTATCGGTGCTAACCCGTTTCTCGTTTCTGGTCTAGGTAGTCTTTCTGGTGACTACTTGGTGACTACATCTCGCTGGCTTGCAGCGGTCATTGCTGAACGAGATTGGCTAAACAGGGGTCTCAGCCCTGCTTGTAGAGGGCATTCTGGTCTTCACTGTTCGGGGCTCAAGCTCTGGCTACTGGTGTCTCGCCCCACTTTGTCGTGTAGCAAGGCGTCCGTCTTACTTGACGCATTCCCCAGGTGTCCGCGCCTTGGCTCAGGCCTGAGCTACCTAGCAAAACCGTTCGCTTGCCAAACCTGTCGTTGACGCGATCCATGGCATGCATCAACCTGGAGCGGTCTCGCTGTTCGGTCGTCGGCTCGCCCCAATCCAGCGCCCCTTGCACGAAGGTGTCTGGCACGAGGTCCAGCAGCATGACCCCGGCCTTGGCCAGCTGGAATCCAGGGGCATAGATGCTGCGCAAGCCCATCACTGCCGCGTTGGCCAACTCAGTGGTGTCGGCACTGGGGCGCACCAGCGGCACGACCACGCTCTTGGAGAACCGTGGCCCATCCCTGAACGGTGAAGTCCTTGCAAACACCAGAACCTGCCCTGCCAGGTGGCGTTGCTTGCGCAGCTTCTCAGCGGCTCGTGACGTGAACTCACTTATAGCCTCCCGCAGCTCGGTCAGCCCTGTGACGGGTTGGCCGAAGCTGCGAGTGCAGGCGATTTGCTTCTTGGGGCTGGGTACGTCGGACAGTTCAATGCAAGCCTCGCCTCTCAGCTCACGCCAGGTGCGTTCCAGCACCACGCCCCAAGTGCCTCTCACTACCGAGCTGGGAAGATCTACGAAATCCTGCACGGACGTGACCCCACGCGATTTGAGTTGTGTGTTGATCTGGCGGCCGATGCCCCAGACCTCACCAACGTCGGTGGAAGTCATGACCTCTCGCAGCAGATCCTCGCCAAGCCTGGACAGGTCGCACACCGTGGCGAGCTCATCTGGGTAGCTGCCGGGCTTACGCTCAGCCGTCTTGGCGATGTGGTTGGCCAGCTTTGCGAGGGTCTTCGTTGTGGCGATGCCGATGCCGCAGGGAATGCCGATCCACTGGTTGATGCGGGCGCGGACCTTCCAGGCTCGCTCGACCAAGTCACCCCGGACGCCATGCAAGCCGATGAAGCTCTCGTCGATTAAGAGGTACCATGGCCAGTGTTGCATTTCAATTAGAGGGAAAGCTCTGTACGTAGAGGTATCCCCAACCGTTATCTCCAGTGCTCGTCCGTACTCAAGCAGTTCCTGAACATGTCATCGTTGACCCC
>Ga0156231_1003_pt1 | contig 34856 bp, 24 predicted proteins | sample RifCSPlowO2_12_FD_107878 | JGI IMG/M metagenome (GOLD analysis project Ga0156231, IMG submission 107878) | Burkholderiales bacterium RIFCSPLOWO2_12_FULL_64_99
AGAGGGAAAGCTCTGTACGTAGAGGTATCCCCAACCGTTATCTCCAGTGCTCGTCCGTACTCAAGCAGTTCCTGAACATGTCATCGTTGACCCCGTGAGACACATGCCAAGACTATGGTCCACGGCGTGGTCCCTAGGCCTCACGAGTAGTTCTCAGGCGACCAGCACGCGAAAGCTGTACCTCCAGCATCTGGACAGCTTTTATCGGTACTGTGACGAACGCTTCGGTGCCGACGCCTTCGACGAGGGTATGAGCACTCGGGACGCTGAGGGCGTGATGCTCATGGTGGAGTCGTTCTATCTAACGACAACCTCCGACCCGGCCTACAACACGACTGATGTTCAGCGGTGGGGCGTAGTCAGAGCATTCGTGCAATCGCTGGCCAAACGCTTAGCGCCTAGTAACCCAGAGTGGGCCGCAGCTGCTTCTATGCTGGCAGCCATGGGCAGGATGCGCGCCCCCCGTCTCGGTGGCTTCCGCTTCATTCGTGCGCTGCCGAAAACAACGCTGCTGGACCTCCTTGAGGTAGCGCATCCCAGCTCGCCTCGAAATCCTTTCAAGGGGTATCAAACGCGCGTGCGGAACTGGCTCATCGTCAACCTAATGCTGCTGGCTGGGCTCCGTCGTGGCGAAGCACTGCTGTTGGCCTGTGACTCCTTGAAGGAAGACGTGGACCCGGAGTCAGGAGAGGTGGTTCGTTGGCTTGACATCACCACGGTGTTCGAGAACGATCCGAGGTCGACCACGCCACGCATCAAAACTCTGGAATCCCACAGGCAAATTCCGGTGTCAGAGGACTTAGCTCTGCTCTACCAGCACTTCGCCGCCGAGCATCGACCTACCGATGCCGGACATGGTTTCCTACTGACCACCAAGGCGGGGGCCCCGCTCTCTGCCGAGGCACTAAGTAAGGTCTTCAGGAAACTGACGGATGCCCTGGCACCCGAGGCAATCCAAAGCCTCTTCGATAGATCTGGCGGCAAGACGAACATTTCGCCTCACGACCTGCGACACACCTGCGCCACGGCCAGATACACGATGTTTATGGAGCTGAACCCCGACCGCGAGTTGGCAATCCAACGGATGCGGGCGTTCTTCGGATGGTCAGCGAGGTCAGCCATGCCTGAGCACTACGCACGTGCGGCGATTCAGGACGACTTGATGCAAGCATGGAACACACTGTTTGCTGAAAAGACTAGTCTTATGCGGGGGATTTCTGCGTGAACCACGCCATTGAAATCGCCCTCCCGCAACCTCAGTCCGAGCATGGTGGGAAATCTCCCTTGGACTGGAAGTGGCCCGCTGCCCCCGCGTTGATGACCCTTTTCGACAAGTATTCCGGACGGGAGTCGGTGGTGAGGTTGGCGGACCGTCACTGGGAGGTCTTTGCAGCTGGCAGCACGGTACGGCTGGAGTTCGCCGAGGGTCAAGTTGGCGAATTACAGCGAGCGCTTGTTCTGCTGACACGACGGGCGTCCTCCCCAGCACCATTCCGGACCTTCGCCAACGTCCTCATAGCCAAATGGCCAGCCATCTTGGAACTGCTCGCTACCCCTGCGGAAAAGCTGCGAGAGACCTGGACCACTGTGCTGAGCCACCCGCTGGAGACGAACGTCGCGAAGGCCGTGTTGAAGCTAGCTTGCAAGGCTGGCGCCGGCCACTGGCGAGCAGTTCACATGCCTCTCGTGAAGAGCTTGGACACCTTCGTGAAGGAAGGCCTCCGGCAGAACAAGCGAAGCATCGGCAAGAGAGAGCGTGTGGCTTCCGTTGACGCCCAGGCAGCTATTGTTCGAGTTCTGGATGCGGCGGCGAGCGAGGACGACTTGACCGACAGACAGGTGGAGGGCGCTGTCGCACTGCTTATCACCTACCAACACGGTATGCGACCAGTTCAGGCGCTGTGCCTCGACGTGACGCATGTCCGCTTCTTCCGTGATGCAAGCGACGACCTTGCTTGCGTGCTCTCGTTCCATGCTGCAAAGCAAACACCAGGCAACGAATTCGAGTTGCTACGCCAAGTCAAACCGGAGTGGGTTCCGCTCGTCGCGAGGCTGCACGCGACGGCGCTCGCTCACGGGCGGCAGCGGCTATTCAACGCAACCGGACCAATTACCTTCTGGGACAGGGCAGTGGTTCTCTGTAAGCGGTTCTCCGTGCAACTGGACAGCACGGCGCGCTCGCTCCGTCACACCGGGGCGCAAACGCTCGCCGATGCGGGGCATGATAGGGCTAGCATCCAAGCGTTCCTCGGCCACAAGAGCGCAGAGGCCGCGTCGCACTACATCCGGGCAAGCTTCAAGCAAGCCGAGCTCATCAACACGGCGCTCGGTGCGTCGAAACTCTACAACAGCCTCTTGGACATATCGACCGGCAGTTTCGTCTCAGCCGACGAGATACAGCTGGCTCCTGAGGACCAGCAGATTGGCGCTGTGGTGGGGTATCGGCTGGTTGCTGGCGTGGGACTGTGCAAAGCGGGTCAGAGCAGCTGCGCCTACAACCCGGTGACGTCTTGCTATGGCTGTCCGAAGTTCATGCCATCCCTAGACCGGGAGTCCCACGTCGAAGCTATCGAAGGGATGCGCGACCAAGTCCGCCTGTACCTAAAGCAGGGAATCTCCGATGAGACGCCGGCCTACCGGCAACTCACGCGCGCGCTGGCGGGGGCGCAGCAGGCGTTAACCCTGATTGATGACCGACCCAAGAACCACGGATGACCATCCACATCCTCTCGCCTCAACTGACGCCACCGCCGCAGGCCTATCTGAGCTTCATCGACCGGATGCGTCGTGTCGCTTCATCGCACGGACTTGACTGGCACATCGAACTCGACAGCAACGGCGCCGCCACGTCTAACACGGACTGGGACTTACGCAAGTTGAACAAAAGCCATGACCTCCACGTCCCTGGAAGTTGTGGCTTTGCGGTGTCGCGCGACCTGACCGCGATGGCGGCCTCAACTGGATGGCACCCCAGCCAATTGCCGGAAGGCGCGGTGCTCGGTGAAGACGTGCAGGACTTCATCAAAGCCCTAATCGTCGAGCACTGCAGCAGCGGCCGCTCGACCGGCGACACACAACAAATAGCCAGAGCTGCTCGTCGCCTCTTCTCTCTGGTTCGATGCCCGCCGTGGGAGCTTTCACGTGAAAACTTTGACGCCGTCTTGGGCCTTAAGGCCTGGTCCGACAAGCCGGCGCGCGACTTCTCAACGGTCGCGAGGTACATCGACGAGAACCTCATCTCCGTTCATTGCCCAGTCCGCCCGGAACTAAAAAGGAAGGAGTCGTCAGCGTTGCTCGGCTCGCTGCAGGAACGCCAGCACGCCGAGAAGCTACCGGACCTTTCCGCGCTACTTGAACTGACGCGAATCGTCTTCCAGGAGACGCCCCAGACCTACATGGACGCAGTTCGCTTCGGTGTCGTGAAACTGGCTCTGTTCACGGGACTGCGAATCGAGGAGGTGCTGACGATACCCGCCGACTGCTTGGTTTGGGATGAACACCTCGACATAGTCACCGGCCGCCCGGCCGGAACGGTGGGCGGCGTCTCACGCTCCTTGCGACTGCACTATTACGCCGAGAAGCACATCGACGGCGCCCCAAATCTGCTTGTTGAGGCACACCAGCATGTGCCCGCGATGTTCGAAGATGTTGTGGTCTCAACGGTCACTGAGATGGTAGAGATTGTCGGCCCCGTCCGAGAGCTGCTGCGCCTGCAACAGCAGAACCCCAGCCGATTTCCTGACTCGGATTGCCGGATTTTTCGTACCTCCTCCGGGAGGCCAGTTTGGACTAGCGACCGCCTATTTCTGAGCCTGGGGCGGAGCACGGCAGGACGAACTTACCCGCTCCAGCTTCCCCTTCAAGAGGACACAGAAATCAAGCCGATGCTGTACCCGGGAATGCTCATCGCGCTAGGACGTCATGCAGGCCGGTCGATGTTCAGTGTGTACGGACGGTCGCCTGAGTCGAAGTTGATGTCAATCAAGCCGCACAGTCTTCGGCATCTCATGAACACAGAGATGTTCCGTAAGAATGTGCCTGACACCATCATTACGCACCAGTTCGGTCGACGGACCGTCGCTCAGAGCTACGAGTATGACCATCGCAACCTCGCAGAGAAGTTGAGCTTCGTCAAACTGCCGCCTGCAGCGTCCAAGGTCCTTCCCGCAGGAAGCGCCAAGGAATTGGTGGGCAAGATGGTCGTCAGTGGTATGGCGCTGCAAAGCCATTTGGGGCAATCGTTTAAGCGCATCCAGCACGAGAGCGGTGATGAAGCAGCCTTCATCTACTTGGCGGCCAACGCAGATGGCTTCCACGTCACGCCGTACGGTTTCTGCACCAACAGCTTCTCTGTCAATCCCTGCACTCGACACCTCAAGTGCTTCGACCAGTGCAAGCACTTTACGGCCAGCGGGGTCGCTGAGCACCGGGTGACTCTTGAAGACCTTCGCTCGAAGCTCGTGGCGATGCGGGACGCGGCTCGTTGCAAGCCGGCCACCACCGTGGGGCGCAAGAACCAGATTGCCCATGCCGAGCGGCTGATTGCTGGTGTGTCGGCTGCGCTTCACGCCCAACCGAACCAATCCGTCTTCGCAGACGGCATCGACCATTCCACCCTGAAAGAGGACATCTTCAAATGAGGCTGCTCTTAGACCCCAAGAACGAGGAGCTGGCCGACATCCTCAACACGCTACTCACCGACAACATCGACATCACAGCGCGGGAGGTGGCACGGCGCCACAGCACGTTGAAGAACCCTTCAGCGTTCACGCGCAATGAGGCTAGAAGCGCGCTCATCGCTGCGGCCCAGGCACAGCAGCAAGGAGTACGCAAAATCGTCGCCGGAGGTGGGGGCGCCGGCAGTCTGCAAGACCAGGCCGCAGGCTACCGGCAGGACATCAAGCGGCTGGAAGCCCAGCTCACGCATATGGTGGCAGCCCACGCCGGCCTCATCCGCGCGGTTCAAATGGCCGGAGGCGGGCCTGCACTTGAGCGGTTCTGGCGAGACTACAAGGCGGTGGGCGACGCGGTACACAGCCTTTCAGCAGCCAACGCCGAGCGTCCAGTAACGCATCTGCCCTTGCGCGTCGTCAAGATGTCAGACGGAACGGCAGATTGACAGGTCGGAGCCGACCTGCCTGGGTTGAGTTTTTGCAGCAAATCCACAATGCGTTCGCATAACAAAACCTCCACTGATTCGCGTCGCCAATCCACCACCTAATCGCGCAGTGGCAACAGCAATGAGCGCTGATGTAGCCGAAGAAAGCTAGCGCCAGCGCAACTGTGTTGGTGTTCCTGTGATGGCAGCTATCGGCCAAGTGCAGTCCTTGACCTATTTTTCCCCAAGAACTGCATCAGGCTGGTTTGAGTCATTCACGCTCCAATAGCTGAATGGCAGCAACCGCCAGCACCGGTCGTTGAACGCGCTATGTCCTGTACGGCCGCGTCGCTGTCGGAATCGACCGCTGGACCGCGCGTCTCGCCAGGTGGCACCCTGAAGCCTGTGCGGCGGCGTAGGCGAGCGCCAATGCCTTGACCTGGTCCTTGGGCGCAGCCGCCATGGCGGTGTCGAAGAGCGCGTCGACGAGCTTCACAGGGGCCTTCTGCGCGAGCGCCTGGACACGATCCTCGACGGTGGCACCAGCTTGGTCGGCCAGTTCAGCCACTCCGGCGGCAACGTCGCCTGCGCCGCGACGAAGGTTTACTCCACGCCGGTCGGAATGACGGCCTGGCCCCTGCGGAACTTCACGCCGGTGTCACCCCTGTAGGGCGCGAATTCGAGCAAATCCTTAGGGATCCCGCGACTCGGCCCGACGTAGTCCTTCAAGAACCCGTCACGGATGCCGACTTCTATCTCGTAGGCCGCGTACTTGCGGGTGTTGACGCCATGAACGACGACGAATGGCATGCCTGCTTCTCCCCTATAACCACTGGCCCGGCTCGTATGGTCGCGAGTAATGCTTAATTGGCAACTACGCCGAACCCGCGCAACCCGTGAAGTGGGTAGCCGGCTCATCCTCTATCGCATTCGCGCGGGGGCAGGCGCACGCCGCGGAAGGCTTCCATCTGCTGCAGCGCAGCGCTGCGACGGTCGCCGAGATCTACCAAAGCATCTAGGACATGCAGCAGCTTTCTCGCCAGCTCCGCAGGCAAAGGCTGCCGGCGGTCCGCATGGGCCTGAACGAGTCCCGCCACGGCGGCCGGAATGCCGGTGCCTCGCCACTCCTCGGGCAGGCGCCCATCCACCAGTTGCGCGAGAATCTGGTCGGCAAAGGCCTCTGCTGGATACGCTGCGCCTGCGCGCTCGCACAGGATCATGAACTGGGTCGCCACGTAAGGTATCCAACCACCCTTCCGGACAAGTTTGTCTACCAGTGGCAGCACTTGCGGCAGGTCATCCCACCGCCCGTTGGCGAACCGGGTGGCACCGTTCGCGCCGTCGATGGCCACACACAGCAATACCTTGATCAATTCGGGCATATCGAAGCCACTGATACTTCCGTCGCCGTGGCCGGACCGGCGGAAGTCGCGGTGCTCCAGCACCCGGACAAGAACTATGTCCAGGATGCCCAGCACGCCCGGATCCATGCGCGGTGCATCTAAGACGGCAGAGGCGGCAAGGGCGCTGGTGAACGGGGCTAGCATCCTCATCGCGGTCTCGTCGGGCTGGTCCACGATGGCCGTGAGCAACCTGGCGCAAAACTCTACCGCAGAAAGCTGCTCTGCGACGCCTGCCAACAATTGGCCCAACCGGCGCTGCCACTGAAGCTGGTCCGAACTGTCGAGTCCCCTGCCGCGGCGCCGTTCCGTCCGCCACGCAGGGTTGATGGTGTTCAGGGTCCAATCGACGAACCCCTCCAGCGCTTCGACATAGCGATCCCTTGCAGGGCCTTGCATGACAGCCGCCACCGGGACCCGCCCCAACAGCTCTGACGCAAAATCACTGAGCCAGATATCGTCCGACCGGCGCCATCCATCCTCTTCTTGATGCTGGCGCTCATCCCCAGCCTCCCGCGGGGCCTGGGTCCAGGAGGGCAGTGGCCGCACCCACGACGGAAAGCTCTCGGCGGACGCCATCTCGTCCATCGCCTCGGACAAGGCAAGCCTCCTGCGCTCCTCTTCCAAACGAGCGCGGGCCAGTGCATCAAGCCTGTGATCACCCGGCCCGCGCCGGTAGCGCGCGAGTCGAAGCGCGAGGTTAAAGCCGCACCAGGCGAAATGCGGATCCTGCGCCCAACAACTGGCAATTCCGTCGAGCGCCGTCAGCGCTACCATCTGAAGAGGGTGGGTCACCAACCGATAAACCGCTTCGCGATCGGCCGCGTGCCCGTTGCCCCTTCGGATCACGGCCGTCAGGGCCCTAGCCACAAACATCTTCGGGTGCCAGGGAATCCGGGACCTGGCGAATATGTCGTCGCGGGGCCGCTCCACCTGGTCGCGGTAGCCCTCTAGCGTGGCGCGGGCCCAGTCGATGTGTTCAGCCGGCCCGTCGAAGCACATCACGACCGCCGCAGTGCCGGCGATACAGCCATGCGCCACTGCATAGTCCGGCATCAGCGACGCCGCCGTTCCAGTGGTAACCGCCGTAGCCATCGCCGTCGCGCGCCCAACGGCTTCCGTGATCGATAAATCCGGCGCCACCGCGCCCAATTCGAAACACTTCTCCACCCACAACCACAGCTGCGACTCGCGGGAGACTTCCTCGTAGCGCTGCCGGGCCGCCAGGATGTCTGGCGAGGAATGTCGTGCGCTGCGCAACTCGATGCCGACCACATCGTCTCGGCCGGCGATTGGGACGGTTACGTAGTTTTCCTCGCGGCCGAACTCGGCCCATAACTCCGCATCGCGGCGCAGCTCGGCCAGAAGTTCTTCGCTTTGCGCTTGCTCTTCGTACTCCAGCTCCAGTTCGACAGGGAAACGATCCAGGGCGGCCCGCAATGCCCCGCGCAGCGCCGTGTCCGGCCCCAGCGCAAAGAGTTGCGCAAGCCAGCGGATGTCCATGCCTCGCTCCGGCAAGCTGCCCGCCTCGACGACTGCTTTGCGGTGCATGTCGTCGCTATCGAACCCGATGAGACCGGCCGAGCGAAGCTGCCGCTCCTGCCGACTGCGCTCCACATCCAGGCGCCACAGCCGGTGGCTGGCCACCAGCGGCAGGCTCACGACAGAAACCTCCCTCGATCGCAAGGCGACGAGCATCGCCACACTCAACACAGCGATACTGGAGTGACCCTCCACCACCTCGCGCAATACCTCGGTCGCGGGCCGGCCCGAAGATAGCTGCCCAAGTGCCCAACGTTCCAAAGCCATCGTTGCGCACTGAACCGCATTTGATCCACCATGGCCACGCGCCCACATGTAGTGGTGACCGCCGCCCCAGAACTCCTGTCGACCCCACGGAAATGCCAGCACGAGCGGAGCAGGCGTGCCGCCGCTCCCAGTGTGCCGGTGTAGCTGGCGCCAGGCCAACGCCGCGTGGTTCGCTAGATCGCGCACAAGGGTGAGCCCGACAGCCGGTGCGTGCGTCAACAGCGCATGGAACGGCTCGCGCAGCGGCGATGCCGGAAAGTACCCTTGCAGGTCGCCGCCGATCGACAGCCGGTCCCAATCATGATTTGAAAATGACCGGCCTGACATGATCGACATCGGCAAGTGGTCGAGTGCGCGTTGTTCGTTGCGGGTCCGCTCCGCCTCTGGCTTGGCCCGGAGGGCGGCGATGCGGGCCGCGCGATCCCTCGACTCCTGCCGCTCCCTGGCCTCTTGGTCATCCGGCAGCTCCTTCAGAAAGCTCCTGCGGGCGACCTGCGCCAGCAGCTCCGGATGGGTCTGCGCGAGTAGTGACGCGTGCGACATCACCTCTTGGAATGAAGACACCTCGAACCGCTCGATCGGCTCGATCTTGAGCAAGTAGGCGCGAACCACCTCGGGAAAACAGCGCGCCGCGCGTAGCACGAGGGTCCGCAGTTCCGAATCGAGGTCTGAAGGCGCACGCACGGCCGGCGCTTCGGGTACCTCTTCGTCCGCCGAGTACCAACGTGGGGATGCGCGGACATCCTCGATCGCGTGCAACCAGGCAGCGCACAGGTCCACAATCCGCCGCGAGATCGGGTTCGGGAGGTCCATCAGCGGCACCTGCCACGTCATGAACAGCGCCACCAGATCCGGCAGGCAGGCGTCCGGCATTTCGGCGACATGGTCGAGTGCCCAGGTCAGCAAGCGGCCCCAGGCACCGAAGTCCGATGGCCACCCGAGCAGGTCGGCGATCCGGATGCGATCGGTCGAGGTCAGGTTCTCGCCGCCCATCTGGCCCGACAGCACAAGCGGATTCGGGGTCGTCTTCTCGGCCCGCACCCACACCAGCAGCTTGCGCAGCAGCCGGTGCTCTTGCGCCGAGAGAGTCCCCGTGAAGGCATCCGCGTGCTCGTTGAAATCGGGGGAAAACACCGGTGCGATGAGCCATGACCGCAACCACTGCGGTCGCAAGGTGGGCGCCTCGAGCGCATGCAGCTGTCGCCCCCACGCCGCCGGCTCGCCGTACATGGTCTGCGACAGCAGCTCCACCGTTCGCGCCAGCGCAGGCGGTTCACCGGCGGCCGTCAAGATGGAGATCCAGTTCTCACCTTCGTCCAGCAGCAGGTGCAGAAGCGCCCATTCGAAAAAGATGTCATGCGCGAACTGCGCCGTGAGGCCGGGCCGGACTTGCTGCACCAAACCATCCAGCTGCAGCGCCGGAAGTACGGCCTGCGTGGCCGGCGAAAGAGTACGAATCCGAATGTCCCGGCCGAGATCGGGCGCACTGCGTTGCGCGAGTTCGATCAAGGCCTGCTGCCGCGCCAGGACCTGCCCGTCTTGCGCATCGTAGCCGCCACGCGCCCACCACGCGTTGATCAGGTCGAGCTCGGAACGCGGCGCAAAGCCCGCGGGGTAGGCCGCGCTGGTGAAGCCCCGGGCCAGCACCGAAGCGAAGAACGGACGGCGCGCGAGCGCCCGAACCCTGTCGTCGCCCCCGATCAAGAGCGGGCGTAACGCGGGCAGTCTCGCGACGAGACCCGCCGCCTCGTCGTCCGACAAGTCCTGGACATCGACGTAGCCGACACCGCTGCCCGAGATCAGCGCCGGGGGCACCCAGTTGCGCAGCGGCTCGATGCCCGCGTCTCGCGCCGTCGCGACGATTCGCCACTCGGCAAGCGCCGGGCTGGCCAGGATCTGCCCCAGAATGTCGGTGACGACCGCCCGCTGCTCCGGCACGATGCGGTCCAGGCCATCGATGAACAGAACCGCGTGGCCGGTCGCTGCGACTTCGACCAGCAGCGGCTCGATGGCGACGGTGGAAAGTCCCATCGCAACAGCGTTTTCGGCCCAGCTTCGACCGGAAAACCGGTTCGCCGTGAGCAACAGGGTGGCTCCATCAGTGGAGCACCGCGCCAGCAGGTCGCGTAACAGGACCGTCTTGCCGGTGCCCGGCAAACCCTTAATCACCGTCAGTCGGTGGCGTCCCATTTCGGCCGCCAAGGCCGCCCGAAGATCGGTCCGATCAACGTGCGCGCCGCCAATGTCGTGAGCCTGCTGCGCCAGCCAGTGGCGGCTGCTCTCGCGCAACACCTCCAGGTCGCCGGCCAAGGCCGGGACGCCGGCGAAACGGTAGCCGCTGGGCAAGCGCCGCAGCACCGAAGCGCGGCTGAACTCTTCCCTGCGGCCCGCGCCATCACGCGCGATTTGCCGCAGGTGGCCCCACAAATCCTGCGCCCTTCCCTGCTGCACAGCCGCCAGCGCGCGCTGCAAGCCGGCGAGGACGGACGCCTCCGTGGTAGAGCCTTCATGCAACAGATCGAACTTGATGAGGACCAGGTGCGACAGCAGCCGATGCAAGGCGTCGTCCGGCAGCGAGCCGGCATCGGCCAGTGCGCAGGTACGTACGGCATCGACGACTGCCTGGTGCGCCTGCGACGCCCCACTGCCGCCGCCGAATCGCTGGAAGAAGGAAGCTGGTGACTCAGACGCGCGTGCCCACTCGCAGACGGTGGTGAAGTTGCGGTATGCGTCATCGGAGATGTTTCCCACGGCCGCACCTACCCGGTCGACGTGCACGCGGAAATCAGTCTTTTGCAACGTCTGCCAACTGCGCTGGATCACCTCGCGGAAGTCGGTGTTGCTGGCCGCGTCTGAAACCGTCAACGATCGCTTGATCTGGAGCGATAGGCGCATCAGGGAGTTATCGGCCGGCGCGAGGGCATCGACGATCACATCGTCCAGGGGCTCCCCGGCATCCGCCTGCTGCTGCGCGACGCGCTGCACTACGCGTGCATCCAGGCCCGGCGCGGTGGTGCCGCCGACGAGTGCCGCGAGGTAGCAGGCCGCAGCGGCATCCTCGAAGGTAAATCCGGCGCCGCCGGTGAGTTCAGGCGATGGCATGGTGGGCGTTAAGTCGGCTTCAACCCATCATAGGCAGTCGTGTCGCGAACCACGTTTTCGACGTAGGCCAGGCACGCCGCGACATCCGCACTTACGAAGCAGCCGAACTGCTCAAGAAGCCCCAGGTCGGGCCTGTTCACCAGCGTGCACAACGGGCCTTCCGTGAAGAAGGCGTCGCAATAGGCCAGCGCCGCACAAGCGTGCTGGAAATCGAACAGGTCATTGGCTTTCAGCGCCTGCCCCTTGTTCCACCGCACGGCCGCATGCAGGGTGGCGTTGATGTGCAGCGTGCGCAGGGCTTTCCGGCCCGCCACCGTTCCAAAGGCGCCTACCAGGAACGCCAGGCACTGCCGATCGACCTCCGCGCGCTCCGGTGTTCCCTCCTTGGGCAAGGGTCCCGCCTCGGGCGGCAATGTGGGCGCCAGGATGGTGGCCAGTTGACCGGCAAAGAGGTCCAGGACGCCGACCAGTTCGTGCTGGTAGGCGGTCTTCATGTTTTTGAGGCTGTCCGCATGGGCGCGGATCTGCTCGTTCACCCGGCCGGTGGTTTCGCGAAAGCACAGCGGGTCGGCATGCACGAACTTGTCGCCGAGCATGTCGCACACCTGGATCAGCGTGACGTCTTCCCACATGTGGTCGAAAAAGGCTTTGCGCATGGCCAGGCTGGTGGCTGGGTCGAAGGCCATCGACACCGGATCGACGAAGCCCATTACATACGCGGGCTTGGACCACACCAGCTCGCGCAGCGGATCGACCGCCTCCGGCGTTCGGGCCGCATGCACGTAGTGCGCGATTTCGGTGCCGACGCGCATGTCGTAAGTGAGTAGGGTGGCGCCCAGGCTCAGTTCGCTGATCAGGTCGGCAGTGGCGGCGCGCGACCGCGGATCGGTCTGCTTGAACATCTCCAGAAAGGTGCTGTCGGTGATCGGGCAAAACACCTGGCCCGCTGCCACGGCGCCGCGCAAGGCACACAGGAGATCCATCATCACCCCAGGCGTGTCGTAGCGCGCTGCATCCCGCAAACCGATCCAGAACCGCAGGTCCAGGTACACCGCCTTGCGGGTCATCAGGCTACGGCCGAAGGCGTGTACGCGCCGGCGCCGATGCTGCTCCAAGCTGACTTCGGGCGAGGCACGGTGCCGCTCGATGGACGAGCCGATCTTGCGCGGGTTCATACCATGATGGCGGCCGGGATATGCATGGGCGGACGGGCTGCCCGCATCAGGGGGAGGACTGGACATGAGACATCATCTTGCCACTTTAATCGTGTCAGGCGCGTTCGCGTTGCACGCCGGTGCGGTGTGGGACAGGCAACCGCCGCCACGCGGTTGGCTATCTTGAACGCCGGCTGACTGCTGGATAAGGCCGGCTTCGACCGCTGGCGAACGGCCTGCCAAGCGGGGGCTGGAACTCAGACCAGCTGACATGAGACCAGACCAAGACGCTTGAGGGCCTGCCTTACTGCAACGTGCACAACGGCCTGAAGTGGCCGTCGGAAGTGAGGCGCCCGACACCGACCAAGGTCGAAGTGCTGCAGCGGCCGCTGCCGGCAGGTAGAAGCAGCCCTCTGCTTCGGTCGGTTCTTGCCCCTTGCCGGAGACGGTGCCGCGCTTGGCTACGGCCTCGAGGTCGTCCTTTAGCGAACGGTAGAGCGTCTCGATGTACCCGCGCTCGCCTTGCTGTCGGGACGCGCCAGTATGTCCGCATCGTGCGCCGAGGAGATCGGCCTGGACGCCCATGAATATGGAACCCACACCACGCGCAGGATCAAGGTCACGCGGATCTACCGTCGGACCAAGAATCTTCGCCCAGTGCAGCTCCTGCTCGGGCATTCGAAGCTGGAGAGCACGGTCCGCTACTTGGGCATTGAAGTAGAAGATGCCCTTGAGATTTCTGAGCAGACCGAGCGGTAAGAGGCAGCCGGCAGATGCATCGCCAATGCTTGCGATTGCCGGCTTTATCCAGCAATTCGGACATTGGCGACACGCATAGCGAACTTCCGCAACCGCTGCAGAGCCGACTTCAACTGCGAGCGCATCAGGCTGACCTGAATCGCCCGTAGCGACAAGCCCGAAGGCAGTGGCGCTCATCACAAGGATTCGATGATCCTCATCGTTGATAGCCCCGGCGATGCGCTTCGAGGGCCGCTGCCGCCCCAAGAGGAGAAGGCTTGCCTGGTAGCTAGACTTGCACGTCTCATGTGTAGTTCGCAGCAATCCCGCTGCAACACAACAAGGAGAATGAGATGGTGACAAAATGATGCCGGCAATCTGCACTGCGATCATTCCAGCAATGCCCAACAAGGAGTCCATCATGCAAGCCCAGAACAGAAGGCGCTTGACCACCAGGATCACCGGTCATGTGCTGGACACTCTGAAATTGGCGACGATCACGCTGACACGCAGAGAGTCGTTGCGTTTGCTCGAATTGCTTGATGCGCCGCCACCGCGCAACGAGAAGTTTGTTCAAGCTCAGGCCCGTTACCAGAGGACAAAGACCGATGTTGGTCCTGCCGCGGAATGATGGTCATGAACGGTAGGGGTTCGACTGCGGTGACGTCTGCGACGTTGGACTCGTGGTGAACGCCAAGCCGGGAGCCGTGGAGTTCTATAGACGCTATGGGTTTGAAACGATGGAGAATCATCCACTCAATCTGTTCTTGCCGCCCTGAAACCGAGGGGCGCCCCTCGACTGCCAAACCCTAAGCCCACGCGCTCGACTTCGGTCTGGGCGGGGGCTTTTTTCATATCCGGTGGGGCAAACAACAAATCAGGTGTTACGGAAGTCAGCCCTGTAAATGACTGCTGACTTGCGGCACACAATCTTCGCAATTGCCTCAACCACTGCGCCCGAGCGCTCGACAGCGGCATTGGAGCGGGTGGTGTAAAGGGCAAAGCCACGCCATAACCACCAGAACAACAACGTGACCACTGCAAACGCGACCAGCTTGCCCGGCCATGGCGCAGGTGTGAGTACCACCAGCGCACAAAGCCTTGCCCAGTTCAGCAACACAACGGCCACAGCGAGGGGCGCGAGCACCTTGCTCCACAAGGAGCGTCGGACTTTGACGGTGTCGCCGACGAGTCTGACGTCTTTGTTCAGCGCAAGCAGCTTGAGGTCATCAAGCGGGACACCCGCACGGTGACTTGCCTCCAGCGCGTTTAAGACAAGTGGGTGCGATATTCGCCAAAATTTCAGACTTTGCTCAAGCACGCGGTATCGCTCCATAGCCCAGCGAGTAACCATGGAGTACTCGCCCGTCTCTTCAAGGGCGGCAGCCATCTTTCGCTCTTGCCACCAGCAACGGAGTTCAATCGACCAAGCACCTGCCCAGAAGTTGTCAACTGCGGTTTCGACTTGTTCTGTCAGCAGAGAGATTCGATTCATGGTCAGCCCTTCTATCGATGTGAGGTCACGAAACGGCAAAACGGGCGAGCTCTTCACGTAGAGCTTCAAGATTCTTGGGCGTAGTTCCATGAACTTTCATGGACGCACACAGCACTTGAAATACGCGTACGCGGCTCTCAAGGGGCAACAACCTACCCTCAGCATCGATACAGACCTCGTCCACGACCCGGTAGATGTTCGCGAGCGTTGTGTGGTTTATGGGGATGCCATCGGCACCTTCAGGCGCTTGACGAACGCCCAGAACAAGGTAGCTCAGATCCGCGCCTGCATCGCGAACCCGATCCAAGTACTTGAGATCAGGCACACGAATGTCCGACTCATAGATGTGCTGGGTGGTCCGCTTTACACCACCGACCTCCGCCATCTCGGTCTGCGACAGCCCGATGCGCACGCGCTCCTCCCGCAATCGCTCACCGAACGACCGGGGCTTGACCTCTACGGTCGGAACGCTATGATGTTTAACATTCGTGTCGATTTCGAACTTTTTCTGAGCAGGACGTATCATGATGAACAATATAGTACCTGTTTGTACTGTTGAAGAAGTCCGCGAAGAGTTCCGCCGACGAGGCATCTCCGTGAGCGACTGGGCAAGGCGCCAGGGTGTGTCTGCGCAACTCACTTACCGCATTCTGGCTGGGCGCACCTTAGGGCTGCGCGGCCAAAGCCACGAGATCTGCGTTTTGCTCGGCCTGAAGCCTGGCGTGATCGGCTCGGCCAACGATCTGAAGTTCGCTCACGCGAGAGATACCCCTCAAGAAGCCGCCGAAGACACTGAGGTCATTCGGCCTGCTCACACCTGCTGATGCCATGAGGCACAACAGATCCTCATGCCTTCACTGCAAAGGGGCCGCCGTGATTAGCTAACGCCACAAACAAAAACGCCGCAAGGACAGATCCGTGCGGCGTATTCGTACTGGGGAGAACCCACAGGTTTCGGCGTGGTAACTGAAATCTACACGTGCCCATCAGGCACGTCAACTCCCCAGCTCTAGAAATGGTGAACGTCAGGTGACGGGCACTGGACTCGCACGCGCTTGCGAAGGGGGAGATATGGATGCACCGAAAGCAACCGCACCGTTGCTCGTGATCAGCATTCCATCAGAACGCCGCCCCATCGGGGATTGCGTGCGAGCTCGCCCCCCGGACTCCAGTTCACCTCGGCAAACGTGCATTGCACAGCGCACGGATAGGAGGCCGCACATGTCCGGATAAAAAAAGGCGAGCACAAGGCTCGCCTGGGAAGGTCTTGGTCTCAATAAAACCAATACTCAGCAAAGTCATTTTCGACCAGGCCTCCCCAGGTGTCAAGGCGCTCATCAGCGTCGATGGATCAACTCGTCCCTACGGAACGCAATGGTCCAACCCTCATACCCCAGGAGTCCCGATGAAGTCACTCGCCGCGCTGTAGAGCCAGCCTAGCTGATCAAGCCCTGCCCGATCAGTGCCACCCACCCAAACAGGTTCAAGCGAAGCCATCCAGCCTCGCTTGGGTCAGCACGCCTCTCGCACAAGCCCCGGCCACGCCGCACGGGCTGCGCCAGCCTGCCGACTTTCATCACCAACGCAATGACGTAAGGCACAGCCATGCCTATTGACCCCTTTGATCGCCTGAGGGCAAATGCAATCGCCGCCGAAGCTGGCTACAGCGCTCCGTACCTCTACCTGCTCGATGATGAAGCGCAAGCATCACGCAGCACGCAGCACCCCACGGCTCACACAAGGCGCAAACTTGACCAGGTCAGTCGCGCGATCCGGTCCGGCTATGGCCAAGGTCGAGGCGACACGTACCAGCCATGGATTCGAATTCGCAAGAACTTCTCCTCCCCCACGAGCTATCAGGTCTTTGACAGTGTTGGACTGAACGCCAGAAACCACCACTTCCTCAGCCAACTCGAATTCCACACAGCGCTGCTGATCAGCTACCTGGGCGCAGCCGAGCTTCGGGAGTGCTTGCCCCTTTGGCCGTTCGAGCACCCTCACCCTGAAACGGGCCTGGATGATGACCTAGACCTATGGCATGACCCGGCACCTGGGTTGCTGGAGATCGCAAAGAGTGCGGGCATTGAGCACGGCAACTTTGTTGGGACGACGGTTCCCTACATCGCATCGATTGACCTGATGTTCCGGGTTCGGCATGCACGCAAATGGCGCTTGTTTGGCATCAGCTGCAAGCCCAAGGACATCACCGAGCAGAGCACACGTGCACAGGAGCGCATTGAACTTGACCGCCTGTACTGCACCGCCGTTGGGGCACACCATCACCATGAGGATGGGTCGTCGTTCAACACCGAGTTGATCCTTCAACTACGAAGCCTGCGACCGACCGTGAGCTTTCTGAGAGCCCATCAACGAACGAATCGTCTTCAAGATTTCGTCGGCAAGTTCAACGACTACGCGAATGATCGCTTTGTGTCGGACGCCGCCCTCGCTGCCGGCCAGGAGGTCGGACTTCATCGAGACGATGCCTTTGCGTTCTTCAGACTGGGCGTTTGGCTTCATCTGATTGATATCGACTTGACCCAACGCGTTCAGATGCGAAAGCCCATCAAGCGAGGAGGCGCATCCGTCATCCATGCTTTGAAGACCCACTATCTCGGAGGAAACCATGCGTGACATCACGATTGGCTGTGTCTTACGACAGCACCGCACCGAAAGCGAGCCTAGGATCTACGGCAGGGTCGTGCACCTGGACAAGAAACTCAACCTGCTGGTCATCGCCAAGTTCCCCGGAAAGGACAAAAGAGGACATCAAAGAAACTATGTTCCCAGGCCGGTCATCAGCGACCTATCCGCCTGGGAGATGCGGGTCAAGGACGGCACATTCGGCGTGGTCGACTTCGATGCGCCGTCGCACTGGTTGTTGACGTTCGATCAGCTTCGCAGCAACGCTTCTACTGGCTTGCTTAACTTCTCTCGACGCAACCTCAAATCATGGCTCAGGCGTCGCTCTGAAGCGTACCGGCTGATACGCCCCTTCGTGTATGGGCGATCAATTGAAGAAATTGTGATGGACCCTGCGCTCATCGGATGGCCGGAACGACGGGCCAAAGAGCTGAACTTGAAAGGATGTGCACGCATCCAGCGAACTCTCAATGCCTTCATCCTGGCACTTGGCAACCGCAACGGCTTGCTTCCCTGGTACTCCCACTGCGGCAACCCCGGCCAGTCAAAGTTCAGCACAGCGAAGACGGGGCGGCCCATCCCCAAGCAAGAGCTTGATCAAGGTCGCCACGAAGGCATGAACTGCGATGAATACGCACGAGTGCACTTTGCACTGGGCTGGAAAAAATTCAAGAAGAAAGGTGTCTCAGTAAAACAGGCATTCACAGAGACGCTGAACACCTGGTTTGCCAAGTCAGTCCGATGGGAAGGTACGAGCGCAAAGGTCACCCTGCGGCCCGAGGCGTTGAAGTACAACGCCAAGCAGTTCGAATACTGGGGGACGCGAAGCGCCGAAGCTCCCTCAGCCATGGCGATCAACAGGGGGGAGACGCCGGCCAAACGCGCCTATCAGAGACGCCAGGGAAAAATCAAAGATCGTCACCTGACTGTCAACGGTGAAGCTTTTCTCGACAGCACCAGTTGCGACCAAACCCTTGTCTCTTGCGCATCTCGTCTCAAGGTGCTGTCCTCTCCATGGCGCACCGAGGTTCAGGGAGCGGCGACTGACTACATCTTTGGCCACCACGTTGGCTTTGAAAGCCCAAGTCAGACGACAGCGCTGATGGCGATTCTCCACGCAGCAGAAGACAAGGTGGAGTACTGCGCACGCTTCGGAATCAAGATCCAGTCGCGCGACTGGCTACCCATGACCTTTCGGCAAATCGTCATGGACAACGGCGAGGGCAAAGGTGAGCTCGCCATGCGAGCTCTTGAAGAAATGGAAGCTGGCGCGAGCTTTGGTGCCGTCTACGACTCCATCAACAAAGGGCCTCTGGAATCACACCACGCCAGCACGCAAGCGCATGTCGATCACCGGATGCCCGGCTCAACCATGGGCAGAAGAAAAGAAAGAGGAGAGCCTGATCGAGCCAGCTTGGCCCGGCTGCACTTCTTTGAGTACATGCCCCAGCTTATTCAGCGTGCTCTCTTTCATAACAACAAGGAGATCATCACGCTGCCGACCATCGAGATGCGGCGAGATGGGGTCGAACCCACCAGACGTGGTGTCGTCGAATGGATGCTTGCAAATGGGTACACAACATCAGCGCCGACGGACCTGCAAGCATTGCGCATCCGGTGCCTTCCCAGATTTCAGGCCAGTGTCCAGCCCGACGGCATACACCTGTACGACCCAACTTACAACGGCAAAAAATTAATCCCGGGCTTGGTTTACAGCAGTGATTGGTTGCGGGGCTCTGAGCTTGTGTCCCAAAGCCGTCGTCGATATTTGGAAGCGCACCTCAACCCTTCAGACATGTCGCGAATCTGGGTCAACCTAGGCGGCCTCAAGTGCATGTCACTGCAATCCCGAGACCCAGATCTGCACGAGGTGACCTTGCTGGACTGGCTCACCATCAGTAGCGACGATCGGATCCGTGCCTTTCTCGGCAAAGCCAACGAGGCCCAAGAAGAAGTCAACGCTGTTGCGACGAGGAATCAATCCGTCAAGGTCGCCAACAAGGAACGCAACGCTGAGATCAAAGCACGCGGTACGAAGCCCACCAAATCCGAGTTGAAGCGAGACAAGCGCAACAACACCAACCTTGAGAAGGTCGCGTTGACCGGCGTACCCACCGCGCCGAAGGACGTCCCACAGCCACCAGCGTCAGCCCCCTATCGGGAGAGCCAGGCAACGCACGCCACCAAGCCTAGGGCGTTGCACCTGGACCTTGCCCAGGCCATCCGTGCTTCCCGCAACAAGTGAGGCATAGGTTAGATCACATCATGAGCTTTAGAGACGAAGAGAATCCTCTGCAAATCGCGATTGATCGAGTCAAGCGCAATCCGCTCATCGCGGCACTCCCAGAAAAGCTGGCACCTGTTGAGCTGGCCACAAAGTTGCGATTTTGTCCAATCACACCCGAGAACCTCAGAGGCATTCCCCTACATGATCGACCCACGCTGCTGACAAGCTACAAGAACACCTTCATCCCAACAATGCAGGGTCTGTCCATCGCCCTGTCCCTACAGCAGATGATTCACGACGGATACGCGCAACGCGATCCATTGCTGACGTCATCAAAGAAGTTCATCTACACGGGCGGCCAGCTCAAGGGCCTCAAGCTTTCCGATACAGAGTGGTGGCCGTCTTTCGCCTCAGGCATGGTGATTGATGGCATCACAGGCCTGGGCAAATCGCAATTGCTGGACCGCTTCCTGAGCCTCTACCCCAAAACCATTGAGCATGGCGCCAACGAGGAGTGCGGCTGGAGATCGCTCAAACAACTTTGCTGGCTCAAGATCCACATGCCATCCGATGGATCGCGCGGAGGTTTTCTGGAGGGCGCATTCCGAGAATTGGACAAGGCCCTCGGCACGGATTACTGCCAACAGTACTCTTCCCGATCCTGGACTGTGGAGAAGCTGCTTGTGGTGTTCCTGCACCTGCTCTCCGTTCACCGTTGTGGGCTTCTGGTGATTGAGGAGGCACAGGAAAAGAACCTGAGTCAGTCCCCCTTCAGTCGAGAGTTTGTGACCTTCTTCTTGCGTCTGCTCAACTGGGGGACGCCTACTGTGTTGATCGGCAACCCACTGGCCTTCAGCAATCTGCAAGGCTTCTCCCAAGACGTCGACCGCTTTACGGAAGGGGGATGGCATCACTTGCTTCCAGTGTTGGAGCCGACATCAGAGGAATGGCTCGAAGACTGGATGCCTGGACTTTGGACGCCAACGCTCCTTGATGAACCGGATGCTGCATACACCCCGTTTTCGGAAGACCCGAATGATCAGACCTTGGCTGGTTTTGTATGGAGGCGAACGGGTGGCGTGCCTCGCTACATCGCCCGGCTACGCATCGAAGTTCAAGATGCCGCCCTGCGCATGGGACTACAACAAGCCACCCCAGCGCTGGTTGACCTCGTCTATCGCACGAGCCCCAAGATGATCGCAATTCACGAGCGCATTGACGCGTTCGTGCACAGAGACTGGCGGGCGCTGAAGCGCTTCAACGACATCCCCTGGAACGACTTCCGCAAGCTGTGGGAGCCACCCACCCCTGGAGCGGACGAGCAGGATGTGATGCCGACACCTGCGACGTCCGAAACCAAGCCCAAAGCGCCGCCCAAGCGGCGTTCACCCCAAAGCAAGCCCAGAGCGACCAAGGACAACCCGACGCCACCCGCGAAGCTCTCTGCGGCGGAGATCAGAGCAAGACAGTTTCAGGAGGACGCCATTGAGAACCTGACCAAGGCTGCTGGCTTCTCATCCGATTGAGCAAACACATGGTCGAGGAGCTTGCATACATCCCCGCCTGGCGATCCGATGAGACCTTGTACTCATGGATCTCCGGCTTTCACGCGGTCCACGGCAATGGCTCGGCGCGTGACACGGGTGCCTTGTTGTTTGACTCGGAGCACGCCTGTCGAGACCGTGATGCCCCGAGGAATCTGCATCACTTCGCGAGCGTCACACGCGCCGCCTTGGGCGATGTTCGCTCACTGCTCCTGACACGAACGCCCATCGGATTGTTTGCCCCCTTCCTATCCGCATCACGTCAGCAGGCACTGACCGAGCAGATGAAAAGTCCTACAGGTCCCGGATGGCGCTTGCTATGCGGCATGCCTGCCAGCGGCCTGCACGACACTGGTGCGATGCACTACTGCGAGGACTGCGTTGCAAATGACGTGGCCACCTGGGGCTTACCGCGTTGGCGCTTGCCCCACCAACTACCGGGATCATGGGTGTGCCTGGACCATGGGCGCGAGTTGAGATCGTTAAGGACGGAGGCATCGCAATGGATCCTTCCACCAATCGACCGATCGACGGCCCCCCTCCCCGCGCTGGAACCTGCGCAAGCTGAAGCCCTGAAGCGGATCGCCACGCTTGCCTCAAAACTGGTGGGCTCGGATACCTTGGATGTCAGCGCTATTCGGCAAGCCATTCTGGTTGGGCTCCGAGACCATGGCGTCACGACCTGGCTGCACCCATTGGACAACGATCACCTTTCTGCCTGGTTTGCCGGATCACCCATTTCCGAATGGCTGCGTCGCTCAAACGGGCCTTGGCAGCGGCTCGCGTCAGGGGATTGGATCCATGACCTCCTTCGCAATCGCGTTGGCGATCATCCGCTCAAGTGGATGATCTTGTGGTGCACCCTGTTTGCAGATCAAGACTGCTCGGCCAGCCAACGTCGATTCATGGATCCTGTGTCGTCGCCACATTGGGATGCCAGTGGGCAGGCAACCATTTGGGGAGCATCGCCCCCCTCGCTTCCCTCAGACATACACGACATCATCGCCAACGCCACGACCCTGAAAGAGGCTGCGGACATTCTTGGGATCGCAGTGACCACGCTGCGTCGTCGGCTGACTGAGCTAGGCACCAATCCCAGGGCATTCCGACAGGATGCGAGCTTCGAGCAGCGAAAGCAACGGGCAGTTGATGCCATCCGCGAGTACATCTCGGCACATCCAACATGCTCAAGAGCTGACATTCACCGGGAATGCAAGGCAGCTGTGTGCTGGATTCGGTCGAATGCACCTGAGGCGTTCGAGCACGCGGTCGAGTCAATGGGCGATCAGCGCTCACGACAGATGACTCTTGCGCGCGATGTCCAGCTATGACTTCGGCACACGTTTAGCCACTGACCCCGACGCAAATTGTCATCAATTTGATGATATTGTGCGTCAAATAATAAGCAACATATTTTGTATCGATATTATGGTCGTCAGGTGCCAATGAGGAGCGTTTGACCATGCACCCACAACGTGTCGAGCGCCTGAGCCAGGCTCAACGGGAGCGGCTGGCTTACATCGACTTTCGCCTGTACTACATGGGTGAAATCGGCCGCCCGGACTTGGCGAACCGCTTTGGGGTGGCCCCTGCCGGTGCAACGCGCGACCTGGCTCTGTACCGGGAAGTCGCGCCGCAGAACATCGAGTTCGACGGCAGCAACAAGATCTATCGCATCGGTAAGGCTTTCGTTCCGATCTTCGAGCACGCGACGCAGCGTGTCTTGTCGGCGCTTTCTCTGGGGTTCGGTGATGGCGTGAGCGTCGACTCGCAGCCGCTTCTGCCGTGCGAGGCACCCACCGTCTTAAGTAACCCCAAGATGGAAGTGCTGGCTCCGATCTGCCGAGCCATCCACGCCAAGCGGCCAGTCGCCATCCGCTACCACTCGATGAGCAGCGGCGAGTCCGAGCGCGTCATCGTTCCCTTTGCGCTGGTGGACACCGGACTGCGCTGGCATGTCCGGGCCTTTGATCGCAAGAGTGGAGAGTTTCGGGACTTCGTCGTCACCCGAATCGAAACGCCAACGCTGCTCGACGAGGAGCCACAGGCCAACGAACGCCAGGACAACGACATCCAGTGGACGCGCATCGTCGAGCTGGAGTTCGTGCCTCACCCGCGCCTTGAACGCCCCGAGATCATCAAGATGGACTATGGGATGACCGACGGCTCGATCCGGAGGCGCGTGCGCGCAGCGGTGGCAGGCTACATGCTGCTGCGCTGGAGCGTGGACTGCTCGCCTGACCACCGTCTCAAAGAAGAACATTACCGCCTATGGCTCAGCGATCCGCTGGCTTTGTACGGCGTCGAGAACGCCAAGCTCGCTCCGGGGTATCAAGCCCCAAGCAGTGCCAAGAAACGATAGAGAAGAAACGAACCCATGGCCAAGACACTTGAAGCCCACGACAAACTGATCCGGGAGATCTTCGAAGGCAGCTATCAGTTCGAGATTCCGGACTACCAGCGTCCTTACGCCTGGACAACCGAGCAGGCCACAGACCTGTTCGATGATCTCTATTCGGCGATGCAAGATGCCCGAGTCTCGGGGGCCAGTAGTCAATACTTCCTTGGCAGCATCGTTCTGATCAAGGAGGATCGCGATCCAAAGTCGTTTGTGGTTGACGGTCAACAGCGCCTGTCAACGCTCACCATATTGCTCGCGGTGTTGCGCGTCCTGATGCCCAACTCGGCGGCTTTCCTCACCAAGTACCTCTACAAGGAAGGGAATCCTGAGTGGGGTGAACTCAACGAATATCGCCTGAAGGCCCGCGAGGAGGACGCCGTTTTTTTCCGCACCTACATACAGGAACATGGCGGATTGGAACGTCTCGTGTCGAACACAGACAAGCTGGAAGACAGCCGACTGCGTTACCGCGAAAATGCAAAGCTGCTACTCGAAAAGGCCAAAGCGCTCCCCCCTGCCGAGCTGAACGAACTGTGGAGGTTCCTCGCCAACGATTGCTCGCTCGTCGTCATATCTACGCCTGACTTTGACGCGGCGTATCGCATTTTCTCCGTGCTCAACAACCGGGGACTCGACCTCGCGCCCATCGACATCCTCAAGGCGCAAGTGCTAGGCGTGATCCGCACCACGGCAGGTGATGTCAAGAGCAGTGCCTACGCCAAAGAGTGGAGCAGCATTGAAAGCTCATTGGGCCGCGACGCCTTCGGCGACCTGTTTGGCCACATCCGCAGCATTTACGCCAAGAAAAAGCAGAAGCACACACTGGTCAAGGAGTTCCAGGAGTACGTCACCGAGTACAAGACTCCCATCGCCCTGATCGACAAGGTCATCAAACCCTACGCCGAAGTGTGGGGCTTTGTCCGCGATGCCGACTTCGAAGCCACCGAACACGCCGAAACGATCAACGATCATCTGTCTTGGCTCAACCGCGTGGATTTCAAAGACTGGGTGCCCCCGGCACTGGTCTATTTCAAGCGATTCCGGCAGCAACCCAAACTGCTCTCGGAATTTTTCAATTCGCTGGAACGCCTGACGTACTTCCTTCTGGTCACCAAGGCAGGCATCAACGAACGCATCGAAACCTACGCCACGCTCACCAAGGAGATTGAAGCTGAGGCCTTCAAGGGTGACCTGGCCGGTCTCACCACGCTGGCTTTGACTGACGCGCAGAAACACAAGTTCGTCGCGGCACTCGATGGTGCCGTTTACGACGATCTGCCCAAGGCACGGATGGCACTGGTCTTGCGTCTTGAATCATTGGTGCGTGCCCCCGGAGTGCAACTGCAGAACGCCGTGTCGTTGGAGCACGTGTTACCGCAAACGCCGCCGAATGGCTCGGGCTGGCTGCAGTGGTTCCCCGATGCGAAGGAACGCGAAGCGTGGACACACCGCTTGGCCAACTTGGTTCCGCTTGACCGAAACAAGAACTCTTCCGCCAGCAACTACGACTTCACCAAGAAGAAGAATGTGTACTTCAAAGGCAAGGGCACCGCGTCACCCTTCGTCCTGACGCAGGAAGTCCGCTCGGAAGACAAATGGACACCGGCGATGCTGATTGATCGGCAGAAGCGCCTCGTCGGTGTGCTCAAGAAGCACTGGGCCCTTGACGTGTGACCAACCTAATCGGTCAGCAAAGCGCCTGACACAACAACAGTTATGCAAGGGCAGGTTTGATGAAACCCGTAAAACAACAAGACCAGAGCAACCTGAAGTGGGTTGCTGACTTCATCTGGAATATCGCTGATGACCGACTGCGCGACGTCTATGTGCGCGGCAAGTACCGTGACGTGATCCTCCCGTTTACCGTCCTGCGACGGCTCGATGCCGTGCTGGAGTCGACCAAGCAGGCGGTGCTGGAGCGCAAGAAGTTCCTCGACACGCACAAGGTCGCTGAGCAGGACGGAGCACTGCGGATGGCTGCCGGACAGGCGTTTTACAACACATCCGAATTCACGCTCGAAAAGCTCAAGGTCAGCAGCGCTGGCCAGCGTCTGCGCGATGACTTCATCGACTACCTCGACGGCTTCTCGCCGAATGTGCAGGAGATCCTCGCCAAATTCAACTTCCGCAATCAGATTCAGAAACTCGTCGAGTCCCACGTGCTCGGCTATCTGATCGAAGATTTCCTTGACCCAGAGATCAACCTCGCGCCACTACCCGTCAAAGACTCGGACGGGCGCATCAAGCTCCCAGCACTGGACAACCACGGCATGGGCACCGTGTTTGAGGAGCTGATTCGGCGCTTCAACGAAGAAAACAACGAGGAGGCTGGCGAACACTTCACACCGCGCGATGTGGTCAAGCTGATGGCCAAGTTGCTGTTCCTGCCGATGGCCGACCGAATCGAGTCAAGCACCTACTCGTTGTACGACGGCTCCTGTGGTACGGGTGGGATGCTGACCGTTGCTGAGGAAACCTTGCAGGAATTGGCAGAGGAACACGGCAGGGAAGTATCCATCCACCTGTTTGGCCAGGAAATTAGCGACGAAACCTACGCCATCTGTAAAGCTGACCTGCTCCTAAAAGGTGAAGGTGAAGCAGCAGAGAAGATTGTTGGTGGTGCGGATAAATCTACGCTATCGGCAGACGCGTTCAAGGCCAACGAGTTCGACTTCATGATCTCCAACCCGCCCTATGGCAAGAGTTGGAAGACAGACCTCGACCGGATGGGCGGCAAGAAGGAATTCAGCGACCCGCGCTTCATTGTCAATCACGGTGGCGATACCGAATTCAAGCTCATCACCCGTTCCAGTGACGGGCAGCTGATGTTCCTGGTGAACAAGCTGCAGAAGATGAAGCACAACACACCGCTGGGGAGCCGTATCGCGCTGGTGCACAACGGCTCCGCGCTCTTCACGGGCGACGCAGGTCAGGGTGAGAGCAACATTCGCCGCTGGGTGCTGGAGAACGACTGGCTCGAAGCCATCATCGCCCTGCCACTCAATATCTTCTACAACACCGGCATCGCCACCTACATCTGGGTGCTGGCGAACAAGAAGGCAGCGCATCGCAAGGGCAAGGTGCAACTGATTGACGCCTCGCAGTGGTTCCAGTCGATGCGGCGCAACCTCGGCAAGAAGAACTGCGAGCTGGCGGAAGCGGACATTGACCGCATCCTCAAGCACTACCTCGACCAGCCGCCCGCCGATGCGGACGCAGCGAAGGCAGTGCCCGAATGCAAGTGGTTCGACAACGCGGACTTTGGCTACTGGAAGATCACCGTTGAACGCCCGCTGCGACTGAAAAGCCAGCTCAAGCGCAACGCCATCGAAAGCCTGCGCTATGCCACCGGTGATGAGGCGCTGCGCAGCGAGATGTACGCCAAGCACGGCGACAAGCTGTACACAGAATTCGCCAAACTCAAGCCCGAAATGGAAGCGTGGCTGAAAGGTGACGATGGCGAAGAGGACGCCGACGACGAGACGGACGACGAAGATGCCAAGACCACTAAGAAAGCCGTGCCCGAGAAGCGGCGCAAAAAGCTGCTCGACCCGGCGACGTGGCTGCGCGACAAGATGTTGCTGGAAACGGCCAAGCTGGCGCAGCAGGAACTGGGCGACGGCGTGTTCGATGACCACAACGAGTTCCGCAGTCGCTTCGACGCCACGATGAAGGCGCACGGCAAGAAGCTGGGCGCGCCCGAAAAGAAGGCCATTTACAAGGCGGTGAGCTGGCGCGACGAGTCGGCACCGCCGGTCATTGCCAAGCGCAGCAAGCTCAAGGCGGGCGACCATTTCGAACCCGGCTACGACGGGGCGTACCTGGAGACCGTGGGCAAAGATCGCTTCATGGTCGAGTACGAGGCCGACACCGACCTGCGCGACACCGAGCAGGTGCCGCTCAAGGAAGCCGGTGGCATTGAAGCCTTCTTCGTGCGCGAGGTGCTGCCCTACGCGCCGGATGCGTGGATTGCGATGGACGCCACGAAGATCGGATACGAGATCTCGTTCGCACGCTACTTCTACAAACCTACCCCGCTGCGCACGCTGGAGCAGATTCGTGCCGACATTCTGAAGCTGGAAGAACAGACCGACGGCCTGCTGCACAAGATCGTGGGAGCTGAGTGATGACAGCCGCGAACGCTTACCCCGGCTACCGCGCGGCGCGAATGCGCTGGTTGCCACACGTGCCCGAACACTGGAACGAGCAGCGCGCCAAGACCTTCTTCCGCGAGGTGGATGAGCGCTCGAAGACCGGACAGGAAGAACTTCTCTCCGTGTCGCACCTGACGGGCGTCACGCCGCGTAGCCAGAAGAACGTAACGATGTTCAAGGCCGCGAGCTACGTCGGTTCAAAGCTGTGCCAGCCCGGCGATATCGTCATCAACACGCTCTGGGCGTGGATGGCCGCGCTTGGCGCGAGCAGGCACCTTGGCATCGTCAGCCCGGCCTACGGCGTGTACCGGCCGCACCGTGCGGACAGCTTCAACCCGGCATATCTCGACTACCTGTTGCGTACCCGCGCCTACGTGGCCGAATACATCGGGCGCTCGACGGGCATCCGATCTTCGCGCCTGCGCTTGTATCCGAACCAGTTCCTCGACATCGCACTGCTGCAACCGCCTCGCCCCGAGCAAGACCAGATCGTCGCCTACCTGCGGGCGCAGGATGCCCACGTCGCCCGCCTCATCAAGGCCAAGCGCGATCTCATCGGCCTGCTCGCCGAGCAGAAGCTGCGCGTCATCGACCACGCCGTCACGCGCGGCCTCGATGCTTCGGTCGCGCTGAGGCCTTCCGGAATCGAGTGGCTGGGCGATGTGCCTCTGCACTGGGAAGTTCAGCGGCTGAAGAACGTCGCCAATGTGGTTCTGGGCAAGATGCTGACCACCGAGGCTAAAAGTGGCGACGGAGAATTCAAACCCTATCTGCGCTCCACGAATGTGCAGTGGATCAAGCCGGATGTGCGTGACGTAAAGGAAATGTGGATCGCCAAATCAGAGATGGCACAGCTTCGCGTTCGCAAGGGTGATCTGCTGGTCAGCGAAGGCGGCGAAGTTGGTCGTGCTTGCATGTGGAATGAAGAGCTGCCGGAGTGCTATATCCAAAACTCCGTACACCGTGTGGCAACAAAGTCCAAGATGCTGCCGGAGTTCCTATTCCACCAGTTTTTCGCCTACGGCAAACGTGGTCGGTTCAACGCCATCGTGAACCGCGTCAGCATCGCTCACCTGACACGTGAAAAGCTCGTGACGGTCCCATTCACTGTGCCACCAGTCGAAGAACAAAAGGCTATCTGCAAGTGGATCGACGACGAGTGCAAACCGCTTGAAGACGCCATCCAGCGTGCCGAAGAGGAAATCAAGCTGATCCGCGAGTACCGCGACCGGCAGATTGCCGATGTCGTCACGGGTCAAGTGGACGTGCGCGGCTGGGTGCCGGGGCCTGATGAGGTGGTGGCCGAGGAAGACTTGGCCGCACTGGGCGGCGACGAAGAAATCGATACCGATGGGGAGGAAGACGATGGCGACGACTGACACCAGCGAGAAGGGGCTGGAAGCCCTGATCGTCCGCGACCTCTGCACCAGCGGCGGCTACGTGCAGGGCAACCCCACCGACTACAACCGCGACGTGGCAGTGGACGTGGAGCAGTTGCTTGCGTTTCTGCAGGCCACGCAGCCCACCGTCGTCACCGCGTTGGAACTGGCCGCTGAGGGCATCAAGCGCACGCAGTTCCTGCACCGTATCCAGGGCGAGATCGCCAAGCGCGGCGTGGTGGACGTGCTGCGCAAGGGCGTCAGCCACGGCCCGGCGCACGTTGATCTGTACAAGCTGCTGCCGACGCCGGGCAACGTCAGCGCCTTTGAAAACTTCGGCAAGAACATCTTCAGCGTCACCCGGCAACTGCGCTACAGCAATGACGAGTCGCAGCGTTCGCTGGACATGGTGATCTTCATCAACGGCCTGCCGGTGCTAACTTTCGAGTTGAAGAACTCGCTGACCAAGCAGACGGTGGCCGACGCCATCACGCAGTACCAGACCGACCGCAACCCGAACGAGTTGCTGTTCCAGCTGGGGCGCTGCGTGGCACATTTGGCGGTGGACGATGCCGAGGTGCGGTTCTGCCCACACCTCACTGGCAAGACCTCGTGGTTCCTGCCGTTCAATCAAGGGTGGAACAGCGGCGCGGGGAACCCGCCCAACCCGCACGGCTTGAAGACCGACTATCTGTGGAAGCAGGTGCTGCAGAAGGACTCGCTGGCTAACATCATCGAGAACTTCACACAGGTGGTGGAAGAGGAAGACGAAAAGGGAAAGAAGCGACGCAAGCAGGTGTTCCCGCGTTTTCACCAACTGCGCACCGTCCGCGCCTTGCTACGTCGCTCCCGCGAGGATGGTGTCGGCAAGCGCTACCTGATCCAGCACTCGGCGGGCAGCGGCAAGAGCAACACCATTGCGTGGCTGGCCCACCAGTTGGTCGAGCTCAAGACCTCAGCCGATGCGATGCAGGCCCAGTTCGATTCGGTCATCGTCATCACCGACCGGCGCGCTTTGGACACCCAGATTGCGCGCACCATCAAAAGTTACGACCACGTAGCGTCAATCTTCGGCCACTCGGAGGACGCCGCCGAGCTTCGCACCTTCCTGCGCAAAGGCAAGAAGATCATCGTCACGACAGTGCAGAAGTTCCCGTTCATCCTCGATGAGCTGGGCGACCTCGGCAGCAAGAAGTTCGCGCTGCTGATCGATGAGGCGCATTCCAGCCAGGGCGGCAAGACCACCGCCAAGATGCACATGGCCCTGTCGGGCGCAGCTGGCGACGATGAGGATGACGACGAGTCCGTTGAGGATGCCATCAACAAGCTGATCGAGTCGCGCAAGATGCTGCCGAACGCCAGCTACTTTGCCTTCACGGCTACGCCGAAAAATCGAACGCTGGAGTTGTTCGGTGAGCGCTATGAAGAAGGTGGCAAGGTTCGCTACCGGTCTCCAGATGAGCTGACCTACACCACCAAGCAGGCGATCCAAGAGGGCTTCATCCTCGACGTGATTGCGAACTACACGTCGGTGGACAGCTTCTATCACGTCGCCAAAACGGTGGAAGACGACCCGGACTTCGACAAGGTCAAGGCGCTGAAGAAGATTCGCCACTACGTGGAATCCCACGACAAGGCCATCCGCAAGAAGGCCGAGATCATGGTCGATCACTTCGTGACGCAGGTGGCAGGCAAGCAGAAGATCGGCGGCAAAGCGCGCGCGATGATCGTCTGCAGCGGCATCGCACGCGCCATCGACTACTACCGCGAGGTGTCGGATTACCTCACCACGATCAAGAGCCCGTTCAAGGCCATCGTGGCGTACTCGGGCGATTATGAAATTGGCGGCGTGAAGAGGACCGAGGCCGATCTCAATGACTTTCCGAGCAAGGACATTCCATCCAAGCTCAAGCAAGACCCATATCGATTCCTGATCGTTGCCAACAAGTTCGTCACCGGCTTTGACGAACCGCTGCTGCACACGATGTACGTGGACAAGCCGTTGGCGGGCGTGCTGGCGGTGCAAACGCTGTCACGGCTGAACCGCGCCCACCCGCAGAAGCGCGACACGTTCGTACTCGACTTTGCCGACAACGCCGAGGCGGTGAAAGTGGCCTTCCAGGACTACTACCGCGCCACGATCCAAACCGGCGAAACTGATCCCAACAAGCTGCACGACCTGAAGAACGATCTCGACGCCAAGCAGGTGTACAGCTGGCAGCAGGTTGAGGACTTGGTTGCGCTCTACGTTACAGGTTCAGACCGGGACAAGCTCGACCCTATCCTCGATGCCTGCGTTGCCGAGTACATCGACAAGCTCGATGAAGACGGCCAAGTGGAGTTCAAGGGCAATGCCAAGGCTTTCGTGCGCAGCTACGGCTTCCTCGCCGCGATCCTGACCTATGGGCACCCGGCTTGGGAAAAGCTGGTCATCTTCCTGAATTTCCTGATCCCGAAGCTCCCCGCGCCAAAGGAGGAAGACCTCTCCAAAGGTGTGCTGGAAGCCATCGACATGGACAGCTATCGCGTGGAGGCGCAGGCGTCACTGAAGATGTCGATGGACGATGCGGACGCCGTCATCGAACCGCCGCCAACAGGGCCTGGTGGCGGCAGGGGCGAGCCTGACATCGACAAGCTGTCGAACATCATCAAGGCCTTCAACGATATGTTCGGCAACATCGAATGGAAAGACGGCGACAAGATTCGCAAGGTCATCACCGAGGAAATTCCGGCGCGCGTGGCACAGGACAAGGCCTACCAGAACGCACAGGCCAACTCTGACAAGCAGAACGCCAGGCTGGAACACGACAAGGCGCTGAATCGCGTGGTGCTGGAGCTGATCTCCGATCACACCGAGCTGTTCAAACAGTTCAGCGACAACCCAAGCTTCAAGCGATGGATGACTGATATGGTTTTCGACTCGACCTACCACCCGGGCATGGTGCCGCCAAAGACACCGCCGCAGATGGGCGCGTCAGCGTGAAGACAGCCATATGGAAAAAACCCCAATGACCGGAACAACCTCAGTCGACCAGATCAAGATCTCCGCGCTTCGCAAAGAGGCTGAGCGCTTGGAGGAAGACACCCTCTATTCGAGCAAGGGACATTTCAACGCCGAAGACACTTGGGTAAAGCGTCACTACTGGTTGGGTGTTCCGGCGACCATTCTCGGAGCAGTCGCTGCAGCGACGCTGATCAAAAGCCAACCAGAATTAGCAACGGTCTTCACCCTTCTGGCGTCGTTGCTCACTGGATTGATGACCTTTCTCAAGCCCAACGAACGCGCGGCATTGCACCGTGCGGCGGCTGGCCAGTTCCTTGCCCTTCGGAACGAGGCACGGTTTTTTCGGGAGATCGAACTGCTTGAGTCAGATCGACTGGACGAGCTCCCAGCCCAACTGAAGGCGCTTTCGGCAAAGCGCAATGATTTGAACTTGAAGAGCCCAAGTATTCCTCGCCGAGCTTTTGTCGCTGCGAGGAAAGGTATAGAAGAAGGCGAAGCCACCCACAAAGTGGACAAGGAGGACTGACAGAATGTCGGTATTGAGTTTTCTGACAAACACGGCCAGCAGTGCTGTACTCTCTTCAAACGAGCAGTCATCGATAGCGACCTCAATCAAAACGCTGCAATCGCGGGTGGCATTGCACTTTGATAGCGGCGTAATCGCGCAGCATTTCCAATTCGGATCATCAACACGAGGCACGATCTTGCCTCGCTCTATGGACGAACATTCCGATATTGACTACATGGTGGTTTTCAGCGATGGCAGCGCCACCCCGCAGACGTACCTGAATCGGTTAAAGGCATTTGTCGAAAAGCGGTACGGCTCATCGGAAATCTATCAGTCCAGCCCGACCATTGTTCTTGAACTGAACCACATAAAGTTCGAGTTGGTGCCCGCAACAAGGAATTGGCTAGGCGAGCTTCAGATTCCCAATGGGGCGGGAGGCTGGATGACCACGAAGCCGAACGACTTCAACGCCACGCTTGAAGCGAAAAACAAGGAGCACAAGTCACTGATCAAGCCCACCATACGCCTTTTCAAGTATTGGAACGCAACGGCCGGATTCCCTTTTCAATCCTTCGAAATGGAGAAATGGGTCTGCAGCCTGAGCTTCTGGTTTCTTGCGAATCAGAAGGACTACTTCCTTGCGATCATCGAAAAACTGAACACCAGTACGTCGTACTCGCAATGGGTGAACAATGAGATTACGCGCGCAAAGAATATCGCGGCCAATGTACGGCAGTACGAAAAGGATGAGATGCCAGTGACGGCCGAGAACGAGATCAAGAAACTGTTTCGGCTCTGATAAAAACATTTGCGGCAGTGCAGATAATTGACATGAGCACTCATTCGGCTACTGCTCGACCGCACTCAAGATAAATCAGTAAATTGATCGAAAAACAAAACAGAAAAGCAGGGGGCCGCGATAATGGTGGAAAGATTTTGCATCAAATGCGGGACGCAGGCTATTCAGTCGGCAGCCTTTTGCCATAATTGCGGAGCCAAAATTCACAATGAACGCACTCAATCAGCCCCATTTATTCAATTACCCGACCCAACAATTGATCCACGCGAGATCATTTTAGAAAACGACAGCTTCAATCGCGTATGGTTTAAAGAGGACGGATTCGAGCTAATCCATAATTTCGCGAGGAAATTATGCGCGATTGCATTTAAAACAATACGCAACAACTCTCAATTTCACAAATTCTTAACCGTCATTGATGTGGCAGGCGACCATGTATTTGGCGAGTACGAAACAGACCTCTATCCGCCAGATGGCTACAAGAGCCTCTTCATCAAATATTGGTCAGACGCTCCCACATTGACTGATGATCCGGAAGGTAACGGAATAGCATTAAACTTTTCCCGTAGCTTTGAAGTTTTCTACGCGCAAATCGCTCACAACCCGCACCGCGGGAAAAACTACGCAAACACAGCCTTCCCGCGTGTGCGTGACTCCGCCATCAACAAAATTTTTAACCTCACCTTTAGGCATAAGTTCATAGATGGAGAGCCAAGTCGAATATTTAGATACTCATTTGACAAGAATGATTATTGCCCGGAAATTATGAGGTTACTTGGCTTAGATTGCATTAGCACCGAAAAGATGCCAAGTGCCCTGTACCACACCGTACCCGGTTTGAGCGAGGCCCTATCCAAAGTCAAGGGAGTGCTGGAGGGTGAGCGCGTCATGGAGGAGCACTGGGATCAGGAAGAAAACATGTGGCGCCCGCGAATCAGTGTGTTCGAGGTAAGGCACGGATTCTTCGCGGACAACGTCAGGCATCAAGTCTGGCTAGAGCCGACAACAACCGTACAACGACCGCCTGCTGGAGCTCAAGATCTTTCCTATCTTAAGAAAAACTGGAAGCCGCTGCGGCCACCACGTTGATGCTCTGTCGGAAGGCTCGCGGCGGATGCTTCTGATCACACCGAGTTGTTGGCATTGACGCTAACAGATTCGTGAACAGAGCAACAACGGAGACAGGCTCCTCCCCTCCGTCGGTTGAACAAGATGTGCTGCAAGTTCTTGACGATGGGCCGAGTAGCCGTGACCGATCGGAACGTCACAAGGTGCTACGCTCCGGAAAGTTGTTTCCGATCAATGCGTTTCCTGATTAGAAACGTGCCTCAGCATGCGACCTGACCGTCTTTTCCTTGATGGGCTTTGCTCTCACGACGTCGACGATGAGACTTGCGACCA
>Ga0156231_1084_pt1 | contig 30445 bp, 29 predicted proteins | sample RifCSPlowO2_12_FD_107878 | JGI IMG/M metagenome (GOLD analysis project Ga0156231, IMG submission 107878) | Burkholderiales bacterium RIFCSPLOWO2_12_FULL_64_99
AGTCCCATGCAGTACGAGCAACGCTGGCTGACGGCTCAGCGCAAGAACGTCGCATGAAACCCGGGCTAAGCACTCCGAAATTCAGGGGCAACCTCACCACGCCGAGTTCTTCTTCCAGTTCCTTGATGGCCCGCGACAGCGGCGATTGTTCAATATGCAGCTTCTCCGCTGCGCGAGCGAAGCGGAGTTCTTCGGCCACAGCCAGAAAGTATCGAAGGTGACGAAGCTCCATAGTGATTCATATCCCGTGTCGCGCAGAGAAGCCGAATCAATCTTTTCCTTGGATGTCGCTTGATCCTGCCTTGAAATCCTTCACGAATTGATATAGCTGCGGCAGGAACGAAGACAGAAGCGGGTCATCCTTGTTTGCCAAGATGGCTCCACCAAATAACTTCAACCCAACTCCAAAAGCAGCGGCTTCCGCCTGGCTACTGAAATCACCTCTGCTGCGAATCCACGTCACGACAGAGATGATGTCGTCATGATTTCCAACCTCAAACTGTAGAGGCTTGCGATCGGTGGGAACGCCATGTGAATCAGTCAATTGCTCCAGAGTTACGCGATAACGGTATTGCCTCATTTGCATGGGTCCTCACGTTGGGCTAATGACGCTATTCACCGATGCGGATCTTCGGCGTCACGGACATGCCGACGCGCAGGTTTGCAGCGTCAAGCTGGTCGGGGTCGATGCGAATGCGCACAGGCAGGCGCTGGACGATCTTGGTGAAGTTGCCCGTGGCGTTGTGTGGCGCGACAGCCGAATAGCTGACGCCACTGGCCGGCCCCAGGCTTTCCACGGTTCCCTTCAGTACGGCACCCGGCAAGGCGTCCACCTTGATGTCCACCGATTGTCCGGCCCGTACACGCGCCAACTGCGTCTCGCGGAAGTTGGCCGTGATATAGAGGGCATCGAGTGGAATCACCGCCAGCAACGGCTTGCCAGCATTCACGAATGCGCCGACACGTACCGACTTCTGGCCGATCATGCCGTTGATGGGCGCGGTGATTTGGGTATAGGAAAGCTTCAACTCCGCAGCCGCCTGTGCGGCCTGCGCTTGAGAAAGCGCAGCCTTGGCCTTTTCAAGATCGGCTTTCAGGATGTCCGTTTGCTGCCGCGCCGCTTGCAGGCCCGCGCGGTTCTTGTCCCGGCTGGCCAGCCGAATGGCCAACTGCGCTTCGGCCTGTTGTTGTGCCTGGATCGAACCAGATCCATCGGCTGCCAAGTTGCGATAGCGTTTTTGGTTGGCCTCTGCCAGTTTGAGTTCGGCATCGTCCACCGCAACGGCTGCCTGCGCTTGGCGGATCGCGGTTTCTTGCTGCGCCACACGCGCGGCAAGCCCCGCGACGCTGGCCTCGGCGGCGGCGACTTGTGCCTTTGCCGCATCCACCGCAACGATGAAATCCCGGTCGTCGATGGCTGCGAGCAAATCCCCTGCCTTCACTGGCTGGTTTTCTTCGACCAGTACCTTGCCGATCACTCCCGACACCTGGGGCGCGACGAGGGTGAAATCAGCCTGTACATAGGCGTCGTCCGTGGATTGGGTCGATGCGCTGGACTCGGGACGATTCAGATAAATGACACAGCCCGCTGCGACTGCGAGCAGCAGCACGGCACTGGTGATCTTGGCTTTCTTCGGCATTGCCATGGTGAAACTATCCTTGGGACGACGACGGTGTGGAATGAGAAGCGGGGGCCTGCAAGTCGGGCGCGGGAATGTAGGTCAGCCGCAGTACGAAGGGAACCATCACCAGCGCCAGAACGCCCAGCACGCGATAGGCATCCGCGACCGACAGCACCAGTGCCTGTTGGCCGATGATTCCCATCAGTTGAGCGGGCTCCGGGGCAAGCGGAACGGAGTTGCCTACCAACGCGGCGTGGTCCAGCAGCATTTCCGCGTGGAACCGCTGCCTCACGGTCACGAGTTGCCCAACCACCGCGCCCCCGAATACCGACCCCAGGGCGCGCAGCGTGTTGATGTTCCCCGACACATACGGGCCTTCGCTGGGGTGTACGACACTGGTACACAGGAACAGCAGCGAGACGACAGCCATGGGCTGGCCAAAGGCTTGCAGCGTCTGCGTCATCACGAACTGGTCACGGTTCCAGTCGGAAGTCAGTTGCGCGCCGGAGAAACACGCCAGGGCGATCAGCAGCAGGCCGCCTGCGAACACGAATCGGGCATCGACCCATTTCCGGTATAGGAACAGCGCTACCACTGAACCCAGGACCAGTTGAGGCAGCGCGACGATCAGGCCGATCGGTGCCATCTGAAGCGGCCGGTAGCTCTGGAGCGGCCCAAGATAGGTCATCGGCAACATCACGCCAGAGTTCAGCACGACAAGAAGGCAGATGAACAAGGTGAAGCCCAACGCCAGGTTGCGGCGACTGAGCATCTGCAATTTGATGAACGGCGCCGGGTGATACCACTCCGTCAGCAGATAGGCCCCTAGCAGAGTCAGCCCGGCCGCCAACGAGACGACGATGAGGGGGGAGTTGAACCAGTCCAGCCGCACGCCCTGATCCAAGGCGACGGTAATCAGGGCAAATGCCGGCACGCCGAAAGCCAGGCCGGGCCAGTTGGCCTGCGGGAAGCGGTCTGTCTGGATCGGGTCTTTCGGCAGGCCCCATCCGATCAACAAGGCGGCAATGGCCGCGAGCGGAAGTATCTGCCAGTACACCCAGCGCCAATCGAACAGGCCGTCCGTCCAATGACCCGCCAGCCAGATCGAAAGGTTCGGCGCGAAAGTGGCCGTAAGCGCATACAGCGCCAGTCCGTGCAGCCGTATGTGGGGCGGCAGGAACTTCAACGCCGCCATCATCAACACGGGAATCATCGTGCCGCTGGCGATGCCTTGCAGGAAACGCATGGCCAGCAGCAGATCGAGGTCATGGATGAAGGGAATGCACACCGCCAGCAAAGTGCATGTGCCGATCATCCATAGCTCGAAGCGGCGCACCGAAAGCGTGATGGCGAACCATGCCGAGAAAGGCATCGCGATCACTTCGCCCGCGCTATAGACGGTCGTGAGCCAGGAGGCATCGTCCAGGCCGAAGCCCAGCGCGCCACGCACGTCCGCCAGTGCCAACGCACCCACGCGGTTGTTCAGTCCGGCCATCATGGCCGCGATGAGGATGCCGACCAACCCGGCAATCGCCCGCTTCGGCGGGGCTGCCGCAGCAGCAGGTGCGGGTGGCGCCGCTGTCGGCTGCAACGCTGCGGCACTCATTGGTCAACCTTTGATTGCAAGCTGGCCGGCGATGTGGTGGTCGTCAGAGGTGCATCGCCACCGGCCTGTCGCCCGGATGTGAGTGCATCAGGGTCCCAGCCACCGCCCAGCGACTTGTAGAGATTGACCAGGGTGAGCGCGGCGTTGGTGGCGCTGGCATTGAGGCTGGTCTGGCTGGCGAGGACGCCGCGCTGCGCGGCCAGGACATTCAAGTAGTCGGCAGCGCCTTCCTGATAGCCGCGCTCGGCAGCATGCAGCGCCTGCTTGTTCTGCTCATACGAGACCCGCAATTCGGCATGGCTGTTCTGCTGAGCGGCCCAAGCGTCCAGAGCGTTGTCCACTTCATGCCAGGCTTGCAGTACCGTCTGCCGGTAGGCGATGGCGGCTGTTCTTTGCCGTGCCTCGTTCAGCGCCACGCGCTGCTTCAGCCGACCGCCTTGGAAGATGGGGAGATAGACCGTCGGGCCGACGGAGAAGAACCGGGAATCCCAACTGTCGAGGTCGTTGAACTCGAAGGCTTCGACGCCGACTCTTCCCCGCAGGCCGATCCGCGGGTAGAAATCGGCTTTGGCGACGCCGATGGCCGCCGTTGCAGCATGGAGTTGGGCTTCGGCGCGCTGTATGTCCGGCCGCCTGTGCGCCAATTCGGAGGGCAAGCCCACCGGCACATTGGAAGGAAGCGAAGGTAAGGGCATCGCTTCAAGCAACTGCGCATCGAGGGCGCGCGGCTCCTCACCCAGCAGCAGTGCCAAGGCGTTCATCAGCGTGTTGCGGCGCTGGACCAGTTCGGGCACCAGCGCCTCGACCGTTGCCAATTGCGCGCGCGCCGAAGAGGTTTCAAAGCGCGTGGCGACACCATTGCGCTCACGGCTTTCTGCAAGGCGGAGAGTGCGATCGGCGACCTCCAGGTTCTGCCGGGTGATGTCCAGTTGCGCTTGCGCACCGCGCAACTGGAGATAGGCGCGGGCCACCTCGGCGGACAAGGCCACCCGTGCCGCCTCGCGCTCATACACCGTGGCCTCGAAGGCAGCCGCGGCGCCTTCACGCGATCGCCGCGCACGGCCCCATAGATCGAGTTCCCAACTGGCTTCGAATCCCAACTGCCAGAAATCGCTCGCGCTCGTCGGTGCGCCCAGCGCGGCAAACTTGCCGTGCTCGCTGATCGTCTCGCGGGAATAGCCCGCCGAGACGCCCACGCTGGGCAGCAGCAGCGAGGAGGCAATCCCCAACTGCGCTCGGCTTTGCTCGATGCGTTCGGAGGCGATCTGCAAGTTGAGGTTGCCCGCCTGCGCACGGGATTGCAGACCCGCTAGCACGGGGTCGTTGAACAAGGTCCACCACGAAGATGGGAAGTTCGCAGCGGATGTTTCATTCGGTTGCGCGTAGTCCGCCCTGGGCGACAGTTGAACGGTCGCAAGCCTGTCGTCGGGTTTCACGAAGTCAGGACCAACCGCGCAGCCGACCAGTGAGATCGTGCAGAGCGCCGTGCCTGCTTGTCGCAGCAGTTGTGAGAGCAGCGGTTGTGACGTCATGAAGGTTCACCAAGTATATGAGTTGTACCGAACCGCTCGGTTTGATATCGAGGCAAAAATCAGGCCGCCGCCTCACAGAAAATTTCGGGCATCCACATAAATGCGAATACTCTATGAGACGGCTGACCAAGTTGATACGTACCGAGCGGTTTGGTACTATACCGAATCTAGGCCATTGTGTCAAAAACTTCACCCCAAGCAGATGCGACGCACCAACCAAGTCATGACCACCCAGCCGCCGAGCAGTGACGAGCTGAACACCAAGGCTCTCACCGTCCTGCGCGCTGCGCGCAACGTCTTCCTGACCCATGGGTTCAGCGCGACAACCGACATGATCCAGCGTGAGGCCGGCGTGTCCAAGTCCACCGTTTACGCGCACTACGCAAACAAGGAAGCACTCTTCGTCGCGGTGATCGAAGCCGAATGTGCTGCGTTCACGAACACGGTGCGTGGCATCGGATTCCGTCCGGGGAAGCTAAGAGAGACGTTGACCATGTTGGCTCGGGCCTACTTGGACATCGTGCTCTCGCCGGGCGGGCTGGCTGTCTTCCGCGTCGTGATCGCCGAAGGCCCGCGCTTTCCGAAGCTCGCACGGACGTTCTATCTGGCCGGCCCGCAGGTGATGACGACGATGGTGTCCGAACAACTGGCCAGAGCGGCAGCGTCCGGCGAAGTCGATCTTGGAGAAATTGGCCGTGACACTGCCGCGAGCCTGTTCATCAACTTGGTTCGCGGCGAACCCCAGCTTCAGTGCCTGACTCATCCGGATGCCGCACCTTCCTCGGCGCAGATTGACCAGTGGGCGAACGCAGCCGTGGTGACATTCATGCGTGCCTATGGTTGCGGTGAGGAAGCGCCCAGTAGACGCTCCCGATCATGATGCCGAATGGGGCAACCGGCACGGAGAAATCAGACGTTGCCCTTAGGGTGATGGCGCTTTCTACGGCCATCACGCGGCTTTTCACAGCAAGGAATCAAGTGCTGAATCGCGTGGCTGCTCCGTTTGGTTTGACCGCTGTGCAGGTGATGGCGCTACACCAGATGTCGGTCACTCCAGCATGTACGCCTAGCACTTTGGCTCGTAGCCTGGCAGTCGATTCTGCCTCGGTTACTAGGCTATTAGACCGTCTTGAGAATAAGGGCATGATCCAAAGAACGGCGCAAGAGCGTTTGGATCGCACGCATGACCGCAGAGTTATCGAAATTGTTCTGACTGAACGTGGAAACAACGCGATACGTGAGTTGAAATCACATTGGCACTGCGCGCTCTCGGAATTGACGGAGGTTTGCAAACAAAGCGAAATACATGAGTTAGCACTAGCTGATTGACAGCCCGCGCTGCCGCCCCATCTCCCACGACACGCCACCACCGCGCACCGTTGCGGCAATCTGCTGTCCCAGCCGTTGCTCGATCACGGGCTTCCACGGTACCAGGCTGAACCCCATGCCATCGTCCAGCATCGCGTAGCGTCCACTGGCGAGCATGACGCTGCGCCGGTAGATGCCGGCCACGCGCTGACCGTCGCCCACAGGCCGGTGTTCCAGGCCGGTTTCGGCCGCAATGCCCTTGGCGGCCTGCGCCAGCTCCCGATTGCGCAGCGTGCCCAGCAGGTTGCGCGCCAGGATCGCGCGCTGTCCGCGTCGCTCGGCCAGCCCCAGTTCGGCCAGGAAGTCGGCGCGTTGCTGCATCGCCTGCTTGGCGTCTGCGCCAAAGCCCAGGTCGCCCAGCCCCGAGCCGCCGCCGATCAGTTGCTGGTCGAGCCAGGTGGCACCTATCACGCGGGCCTGCCGCTCAATCGGCAGGTGCGATTTCAGCTCCACGGCCACACCGCCTAGGCGCTGCGCGTCGTACTGGCGGCCACGCTCGGGCAGATCGTCCGGCACTTTCCATAGCCCCTCGGCCACGCGCTCCACGATGCCCGCCCGGCGCAGGGCTTCCAGGCGCCGGACGTGGGCTGCTACGACTTCGTGCGGGTCGCGGCCCGGCACGGCCTGACCCTGCGCCACGGCCAAGTGATGGTCGGCACGGTAGAGGCCATCACTCGCCAGCGCGGCGATGTTCTTGTCGGCCGCGCGCACGTCGGCCGATCCCTTCACTTCCACCACGGCGCCGATCGGATAGTTCGCCAGCTCGTCGCGGGCGTTCAGCGCGACGTAGTGGGCCTTGCCGTCCACGCCGTCGATGACCAGATAGCCCCGGTCGCGCAGCTCGTCGGCCAGCCCCTTCGCGGCCACGCGGCCGATGATGGTTCGGCCGTCGTCGCTCGGCTCGAACACCGCCAGCTCGCGCGGCTCGCCGCGCATGGCCCGCTGTATGGTGCGGATGATGTCGCCACGCTCGCCCAGCGCGCGCAGAGTCTTTTCCGCGTCGGCATGGACGGCCCAGGTGCCCGGCTGCATCTCGTCGGCGAGGCCCATGCGCTGCAAGCGTTGCAGGCGACCGATCAACAGTAGGCGCTGGCGTTGCAGCCGCGGTTCGTTGAAGCGTCCGATCTGCACTCGGCCGTCCTCGCCGGCCTCGCGTTGCAGGGTGCGATCCAGGCTCGTCCATCGCTCTTGCGCCACCTCGCGCTGCAAGGTCTGCTGGATCTCCAGCTCGGTGCGTGGCCCCAGCCATTCGGTCGCCAGCTCGGCGGCGCGATGGCGAAAGCCGTGCGCGATGTAGTCGCCCGCGATGATGAGGTCTTTGCCGGTGTCGTCACGCCCGCGCACGATCAGGTGAGTGTGCGGGTTGTCGGTGTTCCAGTGATCCACCGCCACCCAATCCAGCCGCGTGCCCAGGTCGGCTTCCATGCGGCTCACCAGATGCCGGGTGTAGGTGCGCAGGTCGTCCAGTTCGGCGCCGTCCTCGGGCGAGACGATGAAGCGGAAATGGTGCCTGTCGTCGGCGCAGCGTTCCTTGAAAGCGTCGAGGTCGGCGTCGTCGGCCTGCGGCCCGTAGGCCCGGCCCGGCTCGCCATCGCGGCCGGCGCCGTCGCGCTCGATGTAGCGCAGGTGCTTGGCGAGCGATTGCGGGCTGGCGTTGCGCTGATTGACCAGCAGCGTCTTGATGGTCACGCGCCGCGACATGGGCGTGAGCTTCGCGCCCGCGAAGCGAGCCGCTGTGTGGCCGCGCCCGAGGCGCGAGCCTGGGCGCTGGCCAGCGCGTGCGCCGCTGCCGCTGGATGCGGGACGGCGCACCGAGGACTTGCCGCTGCTGGCTTTGCCCGCCTGCTTGAGCACCTTGGAGACGAAGCCCTGGCCCCGGTTCTTCGGGGCGCTGGGGCGGATGCGGAAATCGTCGTCGCGGCGGTCGCTCATGGCTGCGTTCCCTGTAAGCTCCGGCGTGTCCGGTCGTGCGAAGCACGCAGACATGCCCGCATCGGCGCGGGCTTCGCGCCCCAAGCGGCACGGCGGCGAAGCCGCTCCGTGCCGCGCCACCCCCATGTGCAGACAGGCTTTCGACGCGGCCCGGTGCCGCGTCCTTTTGTCTTGCCTTCCGCATTTGCCTCCCCCTGTCCCCCAGGTTCTCGATCCCGGCAACTGCGGCCCGGTGGCAAGGCTGCACCAGCAGCCAGCGCACCGGCGAACACGGCAATGGCCGCAGGCCAGCCGTGTTCGAGGCAAGACGCCTGCACGTGGGACGGCTGCGCCGGAGGCAGCGCGAAGTGCAGCGCGGATGCGCTCGCACTGCACGCGCGACGACATGACAACGGCCAGCAGAACGACACGCCCGATAGCACGATGATGCGCAGCGAATCGGTGGCCATCATGGGCGCGACTCCAGCCAGACGGGGCGCGCAACGCCGATCACGGAAGCTGCGCTGACCGGCCCGAAATACCGGCTATCGAACGACGCCGGATTGGTCACACTGAGGAGGAACAGCTCGCCATGCCGCAAGCGGTGGCATTGCTGCCGGGATGGCAGCGGCCGGCCCCAGCGATCGGCAGACAGCACGGCGGCTGAAGGCACGCCGTCGATGCGGACTTTGCCGTCAGCGATGCACACCTCTTGCGGCGCCACCGCGCCCACGCGCTTGAGCAGAGGAATGCGCGTCGGCAGGTAGCCGCGCTGCGCAGCGAGCGCGGCAGCCTCGGCAGGCAGCGGCACCAGCACGATGCTGCCTACCGACAACGGACGTGGTGGCGAGCTGGTGCGATGGTCGAGCGGATCGATGCGATACCAGCCGACCTCCACGCTGTCGGACGGGTTGTAGGTCAGGCGTGGCAGCGGATGCACGAAGGACGCCCAGGCCAGCGCAGCGAGGCCGCAGGCGGACAGGCCCGCCAGCACGAGGCGAGCGCGCACGCGCAAGCGAGGGTGCGGCGCGGTGCCGGAAGTGGAAACTGCGGTCATGGCAGCGCCCTCCCGGCCAGCCAGGCGGCGTGCCGCTCGGCGGTGTATTCGGGCAGCGGCAAGTGCGCTGCGAGCCGGTTGGCGAGCGTGCGCCAGTACGCGGGCGAGACGCCGACAGGCGTGATGCCCAGCGCCTCGATGGCGTCGATGCGCGCCAGCACGGCACGCACCGATTGCTCACCCTCGGCGTGCAGCAAGAGGCGCGCGCCAGGTTGCACGCCGGAGATGCGCTGCGCGCCATCCATCGGCATGCACGCCTGCATCACCATGAGCTGCCAGCGGATCGTGCCGTAGTCGTTGGCCTGCCAGCGGATGCGGCAGAGAACCGCATTCGGCGTGAACACCGCGCAGCGGCGCCAGCGGTCGAACCGGATGATGCGGGCAGGATCACCGAAGCGCAGGTAGAGGTCGAAGCGTTGGTCGATGTATGCGAGCGCAACGCGCGTCAGCGGTACGCCGTCGGCCACGCCGACAGGCGGGATGGACGGCGGTGCCGAAGCCGTCGAGGCGGGTGTGTTCATGAGGACTTCTCCGGGAATTCCCGCTCCAGCAGCGCGCGCAACAGATCGGCCACCGTCACGCCTTGCGTGAAGGCCGATACCTTGATGCGCGCCCGCATGGCGGGCGTGATGTCGAGGGTCAGGCGGGCCGTGTAGAGGTCGCCTTTCTGGAGGTCATCGGCACTGCCCTGGCGAATCCACGCCTCGGCGTGCGGATTCGCGGGCGGGCGAGCGCCGATGCCGATGCGCTTGCCCGTGCGCTTGCTGGCAGGAGTGCTCATGACGGCCACCGCAGCAGTTCATCGACCAGCGCGGTGATTTCGCGCGCGGCGGCGCTGTCTGGCGCCGTCTCGCGTGCAAGCCGGCCGGCGGCCACGCTGTCGGCAAACACGATGCGCTGATGCACTTCCGCGCGCAGCGCAGGAAGCGGCTGCTCGGCCAGCGCGCCGCGGGCCTCGCGTCCGATCACGGTGGTGCTCACGCGCCGGTTGATGACGAAGGCCGCGCGCAGCGCAGGCCGGAACACCTGCGCCTCACGGATCAGCGCCACCATCTCGGCGCTGGCCCACAGGTCGTAGGGGCTGGGCTGCACCGGGATCAGCACCCGCTCGGCCGCCAGCAGCGCGGAGCGCGCCAAGGCAGCGATCCTGGGTGGCCCGTCGATGACGACGTGATCGGCCCGCCTGGCGAGTTCTGGCGCTTCCTGGTGCAGCGTTTCGCGTGCGAGGCCCACGGCGCTAAATAGCCTTGGCAAACCTTGCTGGCTGCGGCGCTGTGTCCAGTCCAGCGCGGAGCCCTGTGGATCGGCATCCAGCAGGATGACCGACTGCCCGCGCATCGCCAGCTCGCCGGCGATGTGGGTGGCGAGCGTGGTCTTGCCCACGCCGCCTTTCTGGTTGAGCAGCGCGACGATCATGACCGGACCCTCCGTGTCGGAAAGCCCGCCTGTTGCCGCTGCGCTTCGCGTCCTGTGGCGGTTGTCCACCGAGGCGCGGCGCTGCTACTACCAGTTAGAGTATTTAAGTTAGGGAAGTTAGGAGAGGCCGAAACCCGCGCCAGTATTAGCTTTGCGGCCGGTTTTGTTGCCTGATAGCACGAGGATTCGTTGCCTGATAGCACGATACCTCTGTTGCCTGATAGCACGAGTCCGTCCACAGGCTGCGCAGCAGTTATCCCCGTGCCGTGGACGGCACGGGCCGGAACGTCAGCAGCGGCGAGGCAATGCCCGAGACGTACTCGATGCCCAACTGGTAGCCAGGCAAGGCTTGCCGCACCACCAGTGCGCGCAGGTCGGCGGCGAAGTCGTAGTACCGCGCCACGCTGCCCGACTTGCGGTACAGGTGCTGGAAGTCGAACTGCCAGCCGCCAGGCTGTCGCCCGCCGTGCTTGCGCACCAGGCGGTACAGCCATCGCTCGATCCCGCCCGTCAGCCGGAAATACGCCGGGTCGATGGTCAACACGAGGGCAGCATCGAGCACGCCCGCATAGAACCAGTCCGGCAGGATCAGTTCCAGCCCCAAGGGGGTGCCCTTGGCATCGGCCAGTTCCTTCCACTCGTTGATCCATGAGAAGCGATGCAGGCGCCGCCCGGTCGTCTCGCGGATCGACGTGGCCACGGTCGTGGACTGCAGCCGATCCAAGGCCGCCTTGAGGCGCTGGTAGTCGCGCAGCGACGTACCGCGCCCGATGAAGCGCAGGATCTCGTAGGGCGTGGCCTGCATCAGCCGCGACGGGCGCAAGCCCGCATCGCGGGCTTCCACAATCTGGCTTGCAGCCCAGATCAGGATGTCCGCATCCCAAATCGTGGCGATGCCATGCTCCTGCGTGCCCTCCACGCGGATCGTGATGCCGCTGGCGCGGAAGTCGATCGGCGCCGTGCGCCGCGACTTCGCCAGCGAGAAGAACGGAAAGGCCATCAAGTCCTGGCTGTCGCGCGGCGCCATGTCGCCCGGCAAGGCGCGGAACAGATCGAGCTGTTCGCGCTCTTGCATCGGTCGCTGCCGCATGGGCAGCGCGGGGCTGGACATGGCGAAGGCCACCCGCGCGCCAGCGATCAGCGCGCACGGCTGTCCGCCGAATGCTGCTCGGCGTACTCGGGCTCGGACGTGCTCTCGAAGCTGCGCTCGGCGGCCCAGGCATCGAGGTCGACCACGGCGTACATCACGCGGCGGCCGAACTTGCGGAACTTGGGACCGCCTCCCAGCACGCGCTGCTTTTCCAGCGTGCGCGGCGACAGGCGCAGGTACTCGGCGGCTTCGTCGTTGGTGAGATAGCGTTGGGGCTGCGCGGCAGCGGTCGAGACAGTAGCGGCAGGCCGCAAGGGAGCAGGACGCATGGTGAGAACCTCCATCGGTTGCAGGGCTCCGGCCACACAGCGCAACCGGATGAAGGCAGTCTCAGAAAACGAAGCCCTCCTGCTCAGGGTCGTTTTGCGCTCTCTTCAAAACGACCCTTCTCAAGCGGCGGCAGTTGTGCTAGGCGGCGATAGCCGCCGCGCATCAACGCATCGCCGCGCCGCACCAGGCGGCGCACCTTGGAGCGCAGGCCGCCGTCGCTGTACCAGCCGGCTGCGGCGTCCGCACCGAACAAGCCCTCGGCGACGTCGCGCAAGGACGCGCCCGCCAGGGTGGCGTCGAGCGCCTGCAGGGTGTGTAGCTCCAGCAGCGCCGCAGGCGGTGGCCTGGGCCGAGCCATTGACGCAGGCGTACCAGGCATAGGGGCCGCAGGGGCGGCGTGACGGCCACGATAGGCATGGGCCACGGCCATGCCGTCCTCCAGGCCAGGCGCCAGCGCATAGCGCTGGCAAAGGCTGGGGCTGCGCGCGATCAGCGCCAGACCCTTGCCGTCGTGCAGCAACTGCTTGTGGCCGGGGATGCGCCAGAACGCGAAGGCGGTGGCATCCGGAGGCGGATCGGCATCGGGGTGAAGCTGCACCACGGCCCCATGGCCGGGAAGCCAGGCCGGATGCGCGTCACGCGCATCCACGTCCGGGTCTTCCAGCAGACGCAAGCCCCAGCGATGCGCGGCATCGGGGCAGCGCGCACGGCGCAGCCAGTCGATCCGGTAGTCGGGATGGCGGCGCAGGTACTCCCAGGCCAGTGCGAGCGTGTCCAGACACAGGACGTAGAGGTAGGCGGCGGTCGGATACCAGTGCGCGAGGTGGTGCGGTTCGGCCATGACGCAAGCTCCCGTAGAGCAGGACGGCCGTCACTGGTTTCACACGCCAACGTCACCGCATCGAACTAGCATCCAATCGTGAATAAGCTGGTAGATTAGTAACTTGCGTGTCAAGACGAAAAGCATCCGATGGATTGCGCGGATCGTCTGAATGCGACGGTGGCGCGCGAGGAAATGCGGCCTCCTGCGCTATCCACCGTGCCCGATGGCACGGCTGGCGTCATGACCGTTTGCGTCAGGGTGGCACTGGTTTGGTGCAACAGTGCGGATTAAGACCTGACGGGTCTGGAGCAAGACCGAAATAGCCTCAATGCGCCCGGCTTGGCCGTGGCGCGAACGGCTCAATCGAGGACGGAACCGTTCTCCTGGGCCAGCCGCAGGTACTCCGACAACGGGCGCACCGCCCGGAAATACCGATCTCGCATCACGGGCTGTTTGCTCGGCCCGACGATGGATGCGAGGTCGGACAGCTTGATCTCGCCCAGCTCAGGCATGCTGATCCCCAAGTCGATCAGGCCATGGGCCGTATCGCCGTCAGCGGGGTCAAGCGACACCAGCAGCCAAGTGGCGTGTGCGTCCGGCGTGAACAACCGCACCACGGGCAGCGGGTCGATGGCCCGGCCAGCGGCCCGGACCCGGCCGTGTTCCAGCAGTTGCTTGCGCTCGTCCTCGGTCATGAGTTGGTTCATGGGCGTTACCTCATTCGCACAAAACCGCCGAAGCGTGAAAGCGCAAAACCGCATCGGCGGGTTTGTGGAAAGGCACGGATGCGGTTTTGTGCTTCTGTGAGAAGCTGCAGATACGGATTTCCGTAAAAGCACGAAAGCGGCAGGCGGGCATAGTTGAACACTATAGATTGTAGCCCTATAGGGCTCAATCGGATGTCATCTTGGATTTTGCGGAGATCCAGGGTTGGCAGCGAAACATACATTGTCGGAGGCACTAAAGACCATCAGGAAAGCACGTGGTTTGAGCCAGGAAGCGTTCTCGGACGTGTCCAGCCGCACCTACATGAGCACGCTGGAACGCGACCTCAAAAGCCCCACCTTGAACAAGCTGGCCGAGCTGTGCGAGGTCATGGAGGTGCACCCGCTCACGCTGCTGACGCTGGCCTATGCCGGCGACGACCTGCAGCAGGTCGATCAGCTGCTGGCGCAGGTGCGCCAGGAGTTGGAGACTGTGGCGAAGAAGAGTGACACGCCATAGCGTGCGACCGCGCTGGCGTGGCCGATCCGGTGCAGCCGGTTCGGGGACTTCAGGGGCGCCAAGCATCGCGCGGCGGGGAGAGGCCGCAGGGTTTTCCCCCGGAGGCAAGCGAAGCGCGCAGCTGCGATAGGGATTGAAGCCGAATGGCCATGACGGCGAAGTCGGCATGGGGCGCAGCCCGCAAAGCCCGGTCGGCGCAGTGCGCCGAATCGCCCTGCATTCGCCCTGGCAACACGAAGTCATGGTGATGCTGCCCGACCACCACCATCACGAAGCTGGGAGAGCCAAGCCTTCCAGTCTGCTGATCCAAGCAGTACAGCGCCCCGCCGCAGTGGGCGGGGCGCTGGCGGCCGTCAGGCCGCCTGGGGCTTGCTGCGCGACCAGATCAGGTCGTGCGTGCCGTTCTCTCCTTCGATCAGGCGGGCATAGACCGTGGCCGGGAACGAAGGATCGTCGAGGGTCACGGAGATGTACTCCCGCCCGGCCTCGCTGGTCTTCTTCCACGCCGCGCCGATGTCGTGGCTGGCGGCCTGCAGGCGGAAGTCCGGGGCCTTCTCGTTGTCCCCCTTGTCGTTGGGCACCAGCTTGACCTTGACGTTGAGCGTCAGGGTGCGAAGCGTGCCGGTGAAGCCGTCTTTGTCTGCGGTGAAGGTGCCGATGTTGGCCATGATGAAACTCCTTTTGGTGGAACAAGGTTCGCGCCCATCGCGTCCTTGTTGTGATCCGGCCGGCGGGGGACGGGCGGGCTGCACCGCTTGCGGTCGCAACGCAGTGGAGAGCCGGGAGGCGAAAAGAATTTGTCCCGCGAGGAATGCGCCGAACGCAGTGACAAAGCAGGGGAAATTGTTTTCGCCGGACGGTTGCAGCCATGAAGCCCGAGGCGCAGCCGCGCCACCGCTAGGATTCACAACAACACAAGGACGCCTTGGGCCGAACCGCATCGAAAGGAGGCAGGGCCGGCTCGGCATCCCCGCACGAAGGCAGCACCGGCTCGCCCACTGACGCGGGCCAGGTCAACCATCCGACGACAAGCGAGAACGCCCCGGCCGCACCTTGCGGCGCCGGTCTTGAGGCGTGGCGTGGAAGCTCCATAGCGATGCCGGGCGGGATGTCCGTGAACCGTCCTTCGTGACGTGATGGGCGAGAACCGCCAGCGTTGAGGACGGCACGCATTCGCACAACCTGCCGCAGCAAGCACCAGCGTGTTCGCCAGCTCCGTCCATTGCGGCGGGGCGCTGGCCGGGCCGATCCGGCATCGACGGTTCGGCGGCATCGAGGGGCGCCAAGCTCGCGCGGCGGGGATGGGCCTTGCGCCGATCCCCCGGAGGCAAGCGCAGCGCGCAGCGCCGCAGGCGCGAAGGCGTGAGTGGATTGAAGCCGAATGGCCGTGACAGCGAAGTCGGCACGGGGCGCAGCCCGAAAGCCCGGCGGCGCTACGCGCCGACACGCCCAGGCCGTTCTATATTTTGAGCAGGGAACGCAGAACACCATGACCATCCAGCTACGACACGAAACCACGAACGACATTGCCGCTATCGAGGCCGTGACCATTGCCGCCTTCGCCGATGCGCCGCACACCAGCCACACGGAGCAATTCATCGTGCGTGCATTGCGCGACGCTAGCGAACTGACGCTTTCCATCGTGGCCGAAGAACACGGCCAGGTCGTCGGCCATGTGGCTCTGTCGCCGGTGACTATCACCAACGACCACGGCCACAAGGCCAAAGGCTGGTGCGGCCTGGGGCCGATCTCCGTCCTGCCGCAGAGGCAGGGGCACGGCATCGGCTCGCGCCTGATGGAACAGGCGCTGTCTGAACTGCGGGCCATGCAGGCCGAAGGCTGTGTGCTGCTCGGAGAGCCCGCGTACTACGGGCGCTTTGGCTTCCAGGCCCATGCGGGCCTGCAACTGCCGGGCGTGCCGCCCGGCTATTTTCTCGCACTGGCCTTCCATGGGCCAGTGCCCGAAGGCATCGCGCAGTACAGCGATGCCTTCAACGCCGCCGCCTGAGTGCCAGTGAAGGCGGCGGCGTAATGCCCCGGCTATTCGGCTTCAACACCGGGCGCGGCCACCGCCGCGCCCGGATTATGCGTTTCACCGCGCCCAGGGCGGAACGGCCTGGGCGCGGTGCTGACGATGATCATTCCTTCGTTTCGATGATCCACCACACGGCACGCGGCAAGGCGCGGCCCGTGATGGGATGTATGTCGGTGAGGTCAGCGCGGGCCGACCAGCCCGAGGGCGGTCGGTAGCCGCGCACGTCGCCATCGCCGTGCCAGCGGCGGGCGCGCACCGTGCCGGGTGCATAGACCGCCGCCATGCGCGGGCGGTTGGTGGTGGTGCGGGTCATGGGGGCTTCTCCTTGCAGCGAAGCGCCCCGGTCGAAGCCGGGGCGCTTGCCTTCGGCGTGGGTCAAGCGGCCAGCGCCTCGGCGGGTTCATCCGCCATTGCCTCGGCATCCTCCGGGGCGTCCTGCTCCGGGCCTGCCTCCTGCGCGCTTTCCTTCACTGCCTGCTGCGGGCCTTCGACCTTAAAGATGGCAGGCATCCAACCCGCGCCATCGGCCAGCCGCTCGGCTTCGCTGGCAATGTCGGCCTTCTTCAGCTTCGCCAGCCGGGAAACCTGATCGGGCGCGTACTCGCCCACGGCTTGCAGAACTGCCGCCTTCGGAACGTGCTTGAAATACCCCTCGGCGGTCGGCTGCCACCATGCGGCCATGTCGAGGCCCACGGCCTGCGCCAGTTCCTCGCCGGGCTGGTGCGGTGTGGCGCGAGGCGTCACCACGTCCACCGTGGAAGCCACGCACACGGCCAGCAGCTTGACCAGTTCGCCTTGCTCCATCGCCAGCAGCGCGGCAAACAGTTCGGCGCTGTCCTCGGGCAGCTTGCCGCTCCACGCCTGCTGCAATTCACGCAGCGCCACAGCGGCGGGTGACTCGGGCCAGTCCGGGGCCATGCCGTCCAGCCGGTCTTGGACTTTCAGGCTCACGCCCAGCGGCAGGTCGCGCCCGTAGTAGCGGCCCTGCAAGACGGTCTGCACCATGCCATGCACCAGCGCGGCCACCGCCACCTGCGGATGCCGGGCCACCTCGATTTGCAGCGCGGCGGTGCGATGGGCGCTCAGGCGCTGGGCCAGTCGGTCGGAAATCGCTGCTGCCTTGGGCGGCTCGTCGTCCTCGCCTTCGTCATCGTTCGCGGCATCTGGGTCGCTGAACCCTTGGCGCAGCTTCTCCAGTGTGCGCAGTGCCTTGGCCTCGGCCTCGCGCAGCAGTCCGCGATGAATCACCACCTCGCCGTTGCGGCCGATGGTGACGATGGCCCCGGCTGCGGCCTTCACGTTCGCGCCGTACCCCTGCAAGCCGTCTTCCAGCGCCTGCAACTGCTCGCCCAGCCGCTCGCCTTCCTCTTGCAGCGCATCGGCCTTGTCCTCGTCGTCGGCGTCCGTCGCGGCATCAATGGCTTCGGCCACCTCCTGCATCTTGGCTTGCAGCCTCTCGATGCGCTGTGCTTCGCGCTTGTTCGGCTCGCGGCGCTCCCTCGGCGCACGCTGGAAGGCGTGCAGATCGGCATGGGTCACGCCCGGCGTGGCATCAGCCCAAGCCCAGCCCTCGGCCTTCACCTCTGCGGCGATGCCCGCCAGCTTGTCTTGCGCCAGTCGTTCCAGCAGCGCGGCGTCGGTCAGGTACACGCCTGCATCGCCCTCCGCGAACAGGTCGCGGCGGATGCCGCCGCCCGCCTGCTCGTAGGTGTCCAGCCCGACGAAGCGCACCAGCGGATGCCGGTAGGCGTCAATCTCGCGCTCCGTCAGACGTTCGCGCAAGTGCGAGGGTTGGCGCTGCCATTGCGGCGCATCGTAGAACGCGCATTCCTGCGCGGCGTGGTCGTCGGTGATGGAGAGCGCCATCAGCTGATCGAGGCTCACGGCATCGGCCCGGTAGTCCTCCATCAAACGCGGCGAGACATTGGCGAGCTTCAAGCGGCGCTGCACCACCAGCGGCGTAACGGAGAAATCCGCCGCAATGTCCTCAATCGGTCGGCCTTCGGCCACCAGCGCGGCGAAGGCTTCAAACTGGTCTGCTGGGTGCATGGCTTCGCGCTGCACGTTCTCGGTCAGGCTGGCGGTGCGGGCCGTGCCATCGGCCACCTGCAGGCAAGGCACGTCCCAATCCTTGGCGATACGGTGCTTCTTTGCCAGCAGCTTGAGGGCCGCAAAGCGTCGGCCACCTGCCACCACCTCGTAATGCAGGTCATCGGCGGCGGGAATCACGATCAGGTTTTGCAGCAGGCCCACGCGCTGAATGCTCGCGGCCAGCTCGGGGATGGACATGCGCGGGACGGTCTTGCGCACGTTGCGGCCCGTGGGGCGCAGCACCAGCCGCGACAGCGGAACCAGAATCATGTGCTTGCTCGGGTCGGCGGCTTGCAGCACGTTTGCGCGGCTGTCGAGGGCTTGAGCTTCGGTGTAAGTAACGGCGTTCATGGTGAATCTCCAATCAAGTGAAACAAGGGAATGGAGGGGAAACCGCCCCTCCGGCGGGGAACACGTCAGAGGGGGTCAGGCCTTGAGGGCGCGCATGCCATCGGCCAGCAGCCACAGGGCGCGGTTCAGGCGAATGTCCGAATCAATGCCCTGCACGGGGCGGGTCTGCTGTCTGCGGCCATTGGCGGCGCGGCCATGCAATCCGCCCTTGGTCAGGTTCTCCTGCGTGCGGTTGAACACGCTCCACAGGTCGGGGCGGCGGTCGTCGAAGCGGCGCGGCATCAGGATTTGCGATTCCGTGACGGGCGCGGGCTTGGTTGGGTCGTCGTACTTGAGGGCCAGCGCGGCGCGGGCGAACACTTCCGATTCCCCGGCATCCAGCGTGATGGCCTGCATGGATTCGCGCGATTCCTGCGCATGCTCGAAGCCGCTCAGCACCTGATAGGCGCCCTCGATGACATGGCCCGCCACGTCGCCCTTGTGGGGCACGCGCACATCGCCCACGGTGTCGCCGCAGACAAGGCCATTGCTGCAAACGAAGCGGAACATGCCACCCAGTAATTGATAGCTGCTCGTGCCGTCGTGCGAGTTCAGCAGGATGATTTCATTGGCTTCGCGGGCGTTGATCTGGTTGGCGTGGCGCAGGCGCAGCATGTGTTTCGTGTGCTCGCGCCGGCCCTCGTTGCGAACGCGGGTCTGGCACACCATGAAGGGCTGAAACCCCTCTTTGCGAAGCTCGGTCAGCACGGCGGCGGTGGGGATGTAGCTGTACCGCTCGGAACGGCTTTCATGGGGGGCATCCGCGAAGATGGACGGGGCCACGCGGCGGATCTGGTCATCGGACAGCGGGGAGTCGCTGCGCAATGCGGGGGAATGGGAAGCGAAGCGGGATGCGAGTTGCATGGTCTTTCTCCTGAACAAAAAGGCTGTTGAAGAAAACCGCACACCGGATTCCAAGATTCGAAGCCCAGCCTTTCGGCTGTTCGGTGCGGTCGGCGCGAGGAACCCGGTTGGCCCTGTTGCCACCGTCTTTCCTGAGTTCATCGCCCGCGACGAAAGGGAGCGCGCGGACGGGGGCCGTCAAGGAAACAAGCGCAGGGTGGGGCGGCCCGCAGGCGCAGCCGAGGACACGGCCCTGCGCGCCTTGACGGCACACGGCCGCGGGCTACAGTCGCGGACAAGGTGATGAAGTCAGGGAAGAGGACTGGACATGGCAACGGCCATCCCACAAGCCGACCGCACGGCAAGCGAAGCGCGCAGGCTCGAAGCTGGAAGCCGGGCCGGAGGCGTCAGCCGAACGGAGTGAGGGAACGATCGAAGCCCGAAGGGGGCGAGACGCCGCAGGCGGCTCGATGCGCTAGCACGAGAGCGCGACCGGCCATCTCCCAGGTGGCCGGGGACGCCCACATGACTTCAATGAAATCCCCGTGGACAGCTACCCACCCAGCCATCGGCAAAATGGCAATGGCATGGACATACGAGCCCTACAAGACGATGAACTGATGGCCCAGGCCCGAGACTGGCGGCAACGGGCACTGCGCGGCGAGAAGGACGCACGCGGCCTCGCGCACGAACTGGAATGCGAAGTGCGCCGGCGCTTCCCCAGGAACAATGCGCCCCATGCACTGCCGCCGATCCAATTGCTCGGCGCCGTGCCGCAAACACCCCAGCGGCGCTGGAAGCCCTGGTAAGCACCGGCTCAAAGGCAGCCCGCCCGCATGACTGCGCCACGGCCGATCGGCGCTGATCCCGAAATCCCCCCGAAATAGCGCGAATTTCGAGTGGCCCGGTCACGGGCCAATGCCTACCGTGGAATCTCCACCTTCTGGAGAACCACCATGAGCGATCCCATGCAACCCGGAACGCCTGCGCCTGGAGCAGAAGGGCCTGGCATCTTTCTGCCGACCCTCATCTGGACCACCGACCGCAAGACGGTAGGCAACGAGATGCAGCGCCTGCTGGGACGGCGCGCACAGCTCAACGTCCTGCTGTCCGCCTCCGAAGAAACGGACGACGGCACCACCTGGTACGCAATGGCCCAGGCCACGCTGAACCAGCTGGACTGCGATATCGAACGTCTCTTCGAGTGGCTGGGCGACTACGAACCCGACACACCCACGCCCGAAGTGCCATCGTAATGTCCGGCATGAAGGGAGCGATCCGGCACCAGCCGGTTCGCTGCGCGAGAGGGGCGCCAAGCCTGCGCGGCGGGGATAGCCCGCAGGGCTTTCCCCTGGAGGCAAGCGCAGCGCGTAGCGCCCCGCCAGGGGCGCGAAGGCATCAGGCCGGGTCGTCGGGGCGCAGGCTGGCTTCCGACACCGGCATCCACGGCGATGACGAGTCCAGCAGGTAGCGCGCACCGCGCGCGTACAGGCCCGAAAGTCCGCTGGGACGATAAAACCCGGTGACGCGGCACCGGAACTGTGCGCCAAACCCGTTGGTATAGATCACCGCGTCGCCGAGCGCAAAGCGCAAGGGCTGGCCGTTCTCCGGTGGGAACGGCTTGAACGCATCATGCTCTGCCGTGATTTCGAGGATGTAGTCGTGGTGGCTGCTCATGGCCTTGACCTCCTGAAATGATTGAGAACGCTCAGGAGCGCCTTGCGGCGCCCCAGAACCAGGTCAGACAACGACACGCCCCGCCAGCCGCGCATCGCGCGCATAGGCGCTCAGCCGCTTCTCGGCACGAAAGTGCAGATCCCGCTCTACCGGCAAGCCCAGCCGCCCGCGCACGGTCGCCAGTTCGGAAAAACTGACCCAGCCGATTTCCGGCATCCCTAGGCCCAGGTCGCAAAGACCGAAGGCGTGATCGTGGTCATCGGGATCAATCTCGGTCAGCAGCCAGGTCGCGCCGGCATCCGGCGTGAACAGCTTGACCACTGGGGCCGGATCGAAGTCCGGGTTCTCCAAGGATTCGCGGCCGTTGGCCAGCAGCACGATGCGCTGCTCGTCCGTGATGAATGCGTGGTTCATGGTGAACTCCTGTAAGGTTACCGGGCGGAATTGCCCAGCCCTTGCAGGGCACGGCGCAGCGCAAGCAGTCAAAGATCGAAGACGGCCGCCAGGCCGCAAGCGCCGAAGGTGCGCAGTCATTGACGGCGAGCACGCCGTGGCACGATGAAGGGAACAGCAAGCCGCCACACCTCACCACGCAGCCACCCCGGTATTGACAAGCGTAGCGCGCAGGTCCGAAGCGTCAGTCCAGATCAGAGCGTCCGGGCTTGAAGCCGGATGACTGCGATTCGGCACGAAGCTCGGGGCGCAGCCCATGAGCCCGACGAAGGAACGTCGGGATGCAGGCCAAGTTGTCAGCAGGCAGTTGAAAAGTGGTGCTGGCCTTCAGGCGCTGTCAATTTTCTTGATCTTCCGGATACGCCGCCTGGGGAATCGGCACCCAGCCATCGCGGGTGATGCCTGCCCCGATGCGTATGTTCTGGCTTTCAGTTGCCGCCCAGTGCCCACCCCGGTGCAATACGGCGCGAATCACCGACTTCCGCGGATGATCCTCATCCGCCTTGGCAGAACTGCATATGGCATTCCAATGGTGCTTGTCCGGCATACTGTTCAACCGTGGGCCGAGCAGTTGATCCAAGACTTCGGTCGAAACGTTGTGTCGCCCGCCGTGATGGGGCACTTGGAAATACCGAATACCTGGCAGCGCGAGTCCCACGAAAGGTGCGTAGTCGATCACCTCCTGCAGTGCTTCACGCCCGGCATCGCCAGTAAGCATGACGCGATGACCGTTCAAGACAGCCGACTGCACCACACTCATTTCATTCTCACGACTGGTCGGCTCAGGCGGGAAATATTCCTCGCCCCACAGGGACTTGATGTAGGCGGTCGCGGCCTTCACTGCCCGGAATATGCTGCTCAGCGCGCTATCAAAAGCACTTTCTTCGACAGCTTCCGGTGTCTTCGCGGAGTCCACGATCAGGTCCAAGTAGCGCCCCAGGGTAGGTGCCATGACCGCGAACGGACCGATGCTCTGCCCCTGAAGGGGGGCATGGATTGGAATTCCCTTCTCCACCGCAATATCCTCAAGAATTGCCGTGGCATCGTAGATTGAGCGCAACTTCCGTCGCAGGGCTTCAACCGATTCATAGGTCTCAAAGCGATCGATCAACTGGTCCGCGTATATCCACGGCCGGTTGATCCAAAGATTCCTGACCGTGCATTGCTCCAGGACTTTTCGTAGTCCGTTGGCGTGATCGCGATCTGGGTGCGTGAGGATCACATGGTCGATGACTGTTGTTCCATAGTACGTCTTCAGATGCTCGACTATCTGATCACCCGTATCCAGATACCCACCGTCAACAACGTGCACGCCCTCGGTGCCATTCACCGAGTAGCGCAGCGTGATCGCGTCCCCGCTTTTCGCTGTTTCGACGCCAAGAAAGTCGATCTCGAAGTAGTCAGCCATACATCCCTCTTGTTTTATGCCAACAAAGTGCCGGTGGCTTTGCACCTACCAGCGATCCACCGCACACGTGAGTCCTGTCGGAGTCCATACCAACGACACGGCCGGAAGGCCGCCAGCATCCTCGGCGATGCCGCGCAATGTATTTCGGTCGATACCCGAATGTGCGCCGCCTTTCGGGTGGCTGTGCCACGTTCCTATAAAGGCGAGATACCCCAAAGAGGCCGCGTTTGCGGCGCGCAAATTTTGAACAAGCCCGTTGGTTCCGAGGACGAAGCGGGCGGCCTCTCGAACACTGTCAGGCGGTGCCTCAACAAGGCCTGCAATGGTGATGGTTCGATTTTCAAACGAGATGCGGCCGATCAAGGCGCCGCCTGTTTCCAGAGCACCCCAGCGCAGCGCATCAGCATGGATTGCTTGCGCAACTGGGGACAGGACCCGAATGTTCCAGCCACCATCGTCTGCGACTTCAAGCGCAGTGGTCGGGCCAAGGCTGGCGCGGGTCCATGCCATTCCAAGGCCTTCGGCATCTGAGATTCCGGCGCAAAGCGTCGCTTCCTTCGGAAGCCCATCAACGAGCCATCGTTCCAGTTGCAGGCCGGCCAGTGACGTCGACCGCGAAACAACGGCGTCAGACATAGGCATCGTCAGCGAATGACAGTTGTCACCCACGAAAATCCGAGTCGGCTCAGACGTCTCGCCGGCAATCGACGCACGCAGTTCCGGTGCAAACCGGCAGCACTCGAACAAGAACGCCGTGAGGTCGTCAACTCGGCCGGCACGGCCAGCTCCTTCGAGCAATACCGCCACACAGCGCCCCTGACCATACATCGCGATCCGTGCCAATCGGGCTGGGGATTGATCCAACGCTGCCGATTGTGTTTCTGCAGCCAGCACCTGAAGTGACGCCGTCGCATCCACGATGAGGGCCGCATCCTGCGGAACGGTTGCCGCAAACTGTTCCGGATCGACCAAAAGAGTCACTGCGTCGGTGTCGAACGCTCGCGATTGAAGATGCGACAGCGATTCAAAGGCTGTCTTCATCAGCGCCGACTTCCGAGGCGGAACCAGAACTGATGCCCGCTCAATGAGTGCATGCCGCGCGGCGTTGTGAGGCGACATGGGTTCGTTGTCGACGAAAGTCATCGAACCAAAGCCCGCTCGCCCCAGTTGCATCGCGACTTTCGATCCCACGCTTCCGCAGCCGAGCACGACCAGCGGCTGTGATGTGGCTGCGTATGGAATGCCGGACGTCCTTGCCAGCAGTTCAGGAGACAACGCATGCGCGTGAAAGGCCGGGTGAACCGTGGCGTTACGCTCCAGGAGCGATTGAGCGTTGAGTTCATAGCGCACCACATAGGGCAATACCTCGACACTCCTCCCTGGCGAGCCCACAAGCGACGCTGGCCTTTGCACAGCCAGAATCACAATCGCGTACAAACCATGCACCCAGCCATGCGAGTCCTGTCGCATATCCAGGATTGAGCGTCCGAAATAACCGTCCACTTCCTGGGCCAAAGCGTCGCGATCAATACCAAGCTCCGCTGCTCGATCGAGCAGCGTCGCGAGATCGACAACTGTCTCTGGTTGATAGCGTCCGATCACATGCGGGAGGCCGTCGGTCATCGGAGCGCGCGCGATGAAGGCCGCGGCATGGCCGTTCCCCCATTTGCCCAGCTTGTCGTTGTGAACATCCTGATAAAACACAGGATCGACTTGTGCGGTCAGTTCGGCGTTGATGATGGCGTACAGACCGCCATCGATCGTCACGTAGCCTGCGGGAACCACCAGAATCGTGCCGTCAGCGGGAGCGGCGGCCGCGACCTTCTCGGCACTGAATACAACGGTCGAAGGACAGCTGTCTCGGCGCGTTGGTTCCCACCCCTGCTCCAGGTCCAGGAGTGTTCCGGCCGCGGCCTTGTGCAGCCAGTCGATCAACTGATCGACAACGGCGTCCAGGCCAAACCGATGCAGCAGCTCGTTCAACGACCCTTCGAATAGGCACGGCGAGACTAACTCGCCTTGGCGATGGGGGTTGATGTGCGGCAAGTTGAGCGGGAAGTCCGCACGTAAGAAGGGCTCGGGTGCAGACAGGGGCCAGTCACTACCGAATACCAGCACGCACGTCTCGACGGTGCGCACTCCGGTCTCAGAGATACCATTGCGCCGAGACCTGTTCGGCAGTTGGACCGCAACATCGACTTCAATCTCCGTCGATGCACCAGTTGTCCTTGGCTCGCCAACGCGGATAAGGCCTCGATGCCGCTGAAGTTGATGCAGTGCGTCTGCGATGGTGCCCGTCATGATGCTCCGTGCGGCATGGGGGTGCGCGCAGAGGTCACCACGGCAGCGGCCTTCGATCCGGACTCCTTCTTCGAGGGAGGTTGCACACCCTGAGCGGTTACGGTGAAAACGAGCGGTTCCACGGACTTTTCGCTGGGGTACTCGCCTGTGCAGTAGAACTCGCCTTTTGCTTCGTCCACGATCGTCACGTACTCACGCTTCGCACGGATGCAGGGCGGATCGCTGTCATCATCTGCAATCGGCTTGCAGCTGGCGACGATGACGGCGCCGTCACGGGTCTGCGAAAGCGCCTTGCGAGCATCAGCATCGAGCTTGGCTTTTTCACGGTAGTCGGACCAGCTGTCATAGGACAGCGAATGCCAGGAACAATGATGAGGCGCCTGCATGATGTCGTACTCAAGCACATCTGCTTCAGCCTTGTGGCGTTGCCACTGGCGGTTCCAGATGAACACCTCAGCATCGCCACCAGTAAGGAATTTCGCACCATCCGGCGTCTGCGCGTCAGCCGCCAACGTGATGTTCAGAATAACGCTGGACTGGTTCTTGACCAGGCACTCTTCCTCTTCCTCGTCATCCTGGGCGTCCAGTGGAGCCAAAAGAAACGCAGAAAAGAATGCGGAACTCTTGCCATTGATCGTTGAAAAGCGCGTGTCCACCTTCCGCACAATCGAAGTGAGATCATCGGTTTTTCCGTCGATGTCCTCGCCCATGATCTGAATGCGGTCACCGTTCCCGACGGCGAAATTCTTGTCACGGTTCAGTTGCACGCGCCGACGCGCCTCCGTGTTGAATGCCTTGGCGTCGTCGCTCAAGGTGTGCGTCTTGCTGGCGCGTCGAAACACGATCGGGGACGACCACATCTCGCGGATCACGATTTTCTTGTCCTTGTCGTCCTTCTTGTCGTCCGGGTACTTGTCGAGTGGCCCTAGGTAGAAGTGTCGCTTCAACCCTCGGCAATGGTCTTGATCCGGGTGGCTCAGCAGGAACGCATCGACATACGGCCTGCCGTTCTCATCCTTCTTCAGTCGTTCGCGCAAATCCTTGGCGACATCGCGCGCCTCCCCGTCAGGGTCGTCGGCGTCTTGCCTGATGTTTACGTCGATCAGCAGAGTCGTCGCGTCGAGATCGCCGAACTTGATGAGGGTCATGTCCCCGTTGTCGACGGGAAAAAACGTGATGGTTGTAGGCACTGGGGTCTCCGGGTAGACGACCGAAGGATGATCGCGTATAGTTAATGTACGACGATTTTTTATATCCGTCTACTTTTTAGGCGTGACTGATGCAAAAACCTTCCGTTCCTGCCGCCGAACCTGCTGAGCCTAAGGGGCTAAGTTGGGGGCTGGAGAGCAGACTTCAATTCATCGATTTCCGTCTGCGCTGGGAGCGGCGCATCAACCGGATGGATCTCACCGAGCACTTTGGTATTTCGGTCCCGCAGGCATCGCTGGACATTTCCAAGTACATGGAGTTGGCGCCGAGCAACCTGACTTACGACCGCAGCTCCAAGACCTACACGGCAGCGCAGAGTTTTCACCCGCTTTACCAACGAAGCTCGGCGCAACGCTATCTAGCAGAACTGCTAGCGACAAAGATGGGAATTGTCGAGCCGACGGCCAGCTTCATCGGCTCCGCGCCGGAGACAGATTGGGCCCCGTCCCCTTGGCGCACGATCAATGAGCAGACCGTCGAAGCAGTGGTGCGCGCAATCCGCCAGCAGGAATCCATTCTGGTGAGCTACCAGTCCATGACGTCGTTGGATGAATCGGTTCGCTTGCTGTCTCCCCACGCCCTTGGCAATGACGGTTTTCGCTGGCACATGCGCGCGTTTTGCCACAAGCGCCAGCGCTTCAGCGATTTCGTCCTTGCTCGAATCCTGCGCATCGATGGCTTCGAGGCGACCCAAGTGGACTCCAACCAAGATTCGCATTGGCAAACTGTATTGACGCTGGTACTTGCACCGCATCCCGATTTGCCTGCAGCCAAGAAACGAGTCTTAGAGTTGGACTACGGCATGGAAGATGGAGAGGTCAAACTTCCATGCCGCCAAGCGTTTCTGTACTACACGCTGAGACGTTTGGGTTTGCATACCAAGGAAGCACCAGACCCCCTCGCACAGCAGATCACGCTAAAAAACCGCGATGAAATCCAACCCTATATCGACGCCTTGGCGGCACAGGCCTGACTTCACATGACAACAATTTTTGAACTGGTCAAAGACCCCTACGAGCGCAAGGCACGTGTTATCCCTGGCCTTCTTGTGGCCTTACCCGTGCTGGTGCCGCTGTTGTGCGTCTACGGGGCTCGGCACCCTGTGCTTACAGGTGTGATCGGCCTGCTGGGCGGCTGCGGCGCTATCTATGCACTCGCGAGCGTAGCGCGCGGACGTGGTAAAAAACTTGAAGAGATGCTGGTCTCAAAATGGGGTGGCATGCCCACGACCATCGCACTACGCCACCGCGACAAGTTCCTTGATGGTGTCAGCAAGCAGCGTTATCACACGGCGATCACTGCCAAGTTGGGTATCGCCATGCCAACGGCAGAAGAAGAATCAGCAAACCCAGACAAGGCAGACGACATCTACATCGGTGCCACTAAGCGGCTTCGCGAACTCACGCGTTCCAACAAGCAGCTCTTGCTGAAAGAGAACATCGCCTATGGATTTCATCGCAACATGCTGGCGATGAAGCCTGTCGGTATCCTGTCGTGCCTCATGGGCGTCGTCTACGGATTGTTGATTGCAAAGATTTTGCAGGTAGCACCTCTCCAATTTGACTTGGTGCACCTTGCCGATCCAGGGCTTGCCGCAGGCTTGACATTGCTCATTTCGCTGGCGCTACTTGCCGCATGGCTACTGTATTTCGATCAGGACGCAGTAAGGCGGATGGGATTCGTCTATGCGGAACGTTTGTTTGAATGTTTGCCGTCGTTGCCTTCTTCCTCCTCACGGAAGAAAGCCGTAAAACCGACTACAGACTGAGGTTCTGCCCAATCTCCAAACAGGCGTATAGCTCCGCAGGTGTGTCTACCGCTTCCACGTCTTGGGACGAATCGTTCCGCGAGACTCCAGCAAGAGCCGCGTGCTTTCCAGTTCCTTTTGCAGCACATCGGTATCCGGCAGAACCATCCGGTAGTTCGCCGCCATGACCTTGGTGGGTAAGCCCTCCAGCGCATACCGCGCCAGGGCGAGCCCCTTGTCGGCACAAAGAATCAGCCCCACCGGCGGGTTCTCCTCGGGATAGGCCCAGTGTTCCTTGGCATAGTTGCAGTACATGTGCATCTGGCCCACGTCCGCATGCGTCAGACTCCCCAGCTTCAGGTCGATGATGACCAGGCAGCGTAACTTGCGATGGAACAGCAGCAAGTCCACCCGATACCAGGTCTGGTCGATGCGCAAGCGCCGCTGCCGTCCAATGAAGGTGAACCCTTCACCCAATTCGAGCAGGAAGTCTTCCAGCCGCCGGATCAAGGCGGCCTCCAGATCGGACTCCGAATACTCGTCCTTGAGGTCGAGGAACTCCAGCACATAGGGGTCTTTGATGGCATCGCCGGGCGCGACGGCATCTTCGGGCTTGGCCACCGCGCCCTTGGCCAGCATCGCCGCCTTGTTTTTCGACAGCGCCGTGCGCTCGTAGAACTGGCTGCCGATCTGCCGATCCAACTGGCGCACGCTCCAGCCGCCGCGCAAGGCCTCGGCTTCATAGAACTGGCGCGCATGCTCGTCCTTGACCGACAACAGCCGCACATAGGCCGACCACGGCAGCGTGAAGACCTGCGCCAGCTCGTCCAGCCGCCAAGGCCGCACTGGCTCCGGGGAAGATTCGCCAGACACTGTCTGGCGAATTGGCCGGGTCAGAAAAAACGACCGCATCTGCTGCAGGTTCTGACGGCTGAAGCCACGGCCGAACTGCTGGGTGAGGTCGCTTGCCAGCCGCTCGATCAACTGCTCGCCATAACCCGCGCGCCGCTTGCCCTGTTGCTCGGCCTCCACGATGCGGCGGCCAATCTCCCAGTAGCTGGCCGTCATCAGCGCATTGACGCTGCGCGCTGCCGTCTGGCGCGCGGCATCGAGCAGATCCACGATGCCGCCGTGGATGCCGGCGTAGCCGGCAGGCACGGCGGCGGGTGCGACTCCCGCCATCGCAGGCGCCTTCTTGGTCATGCAGCCACCTCCGCAGGCCGCTGCGCCTCGGTGATCGTCTTGCGCCGGTTCGCCACCAGCTCGGCCGCCTTGCGCACCGGATCGTCCTCGGTGTGGACGTAGCGCATGAACATCGCCACGGTCTTGTGCGCCGTCAGCGCCATGCCGACCTTGACCGGGATGCCCGAGTTGGCAATGTCGGTCGCGGAGCGGTGGCGGATGCCATGCGTGCCGACGTGCGTGGCGCCCGCCGCCTTGAGGGCGCGGCTCCAGCCGCCGTAATACTCGCCCGTGGTCAGGTGCTTGCCGGGATGGCTTGGAGACGGCAGCACATAGGGAGTGCCTTCCTGCCGTGGCGCCGTCGAGAGCAGTCGATAGGCTTCCTCGCTCATGGGCTTGGACATGCCGCCCGTCTTGCTGTCCGGCCAGACCACGCGGCGGTTGTCCAGGTCCACCCAATCCCATCGGAGCGTCACGATTTCGGAGCGGCGGCCGGCGAACTCGAATTGAAGGCGGATCGCCAGCGGGATGACGTAGTTCTCCAGACCCTCGGCTTCGATGTGCTCCAGTCGCCGAAACAGCTTGCCCATGTCCTCGTCGCTGATGAGGTGGGTGGCCTTGCCGTTGGGGTACATCGGGACGTGGCGGCAGGGGTTGGTGCCGTCAGGCCGGTGGCCCCACACCTCGGCCAGGTTGAACATCTTGCGCATCACGCTGAAAGCACGGTTGGCCTCGGCCGGCTTGTGCGCCATCTTCTTCATCGCCGTGGCCACGTCCGGGCGCTTCACGTCCTGGACCTTCAAACGGCCCAGCATCGGAACGATGCAGCGGTCGATGACGGCCTGATACCCGCGCTGGGTGCTGGGCTTGTTGCGCTGCTTGGAGTAATCCTCCATGAACTTGGTACACAGCTCCTTGACCGTGGGGGCTGAACGGGCGGCGGCCTTGGCCGCGCTGGGGTCGCCGCCCCGGCGCACCTCGGCCAGCCATTCCTGGGCCAGCGAGCGGGCCTGCTCGACGGTCAGTTCCCCGTACAGGCCCAGGGCGGGCTTGCGCCGCTCGCCAGCGTTCGTGCGGTACTGGAGCATGAACACCTTGCGGCCCGCTGGTGTAACCTTGCACAGGAAGCC
>Ga0156231_1104_pt1 | contig 16446 bp, 16 predicted proteins | sample RifCSPlowO2_12_FD_107878 | JGI IMG/M metagenome (GOLD analysis project Ga0156231, IMG submission 107878) | Burkholderiales bacterium RIFCSPLOWO2_12_FULL_64_99
CGTCGCAGAATCGAATAGCTCGCTGGCGTACACCAGGGTGCAGTCCAGCCGGCCGTCGGCGTGTTCTTCGGTCTCCAGAATCCATTCGAAACGCTCGAGCACCGGCAACGATGTTCCGCCCACCATATGGGGCTGGAACGCCACGCATACCGGCGCCTGGTGGGTCTGCTGATGCCCTTCCATTGCCTGCCACAGCAAGTCCAGCGGCACAGGGTGGGCGCGGCTTGCCGCCCATGCAGTCGCCACCTGGTCCAGCAAGGCCGCGAACGGCCGCGAACCCGCAGCCGAGGCCTGCAGCAACAGCGGGGTCTTCTCGCCAGACACAGCCATGCGGATATCCGGCTGGCCGCTGCAGCGGTACAGAACGGCCACAAATGCCGCGAGAACGACCGCCTCCTGTCCTGCCCCGATTTCCAGCGTGAACGCATGGCGCTGCATATGTCGTCGTGACGCCTCGGCCGCAGGGGGCCGGTCATGGGACAAGGCCAATACGGGGTGTTCGTGCCTCCAATGGGCGCGCCAATAGGGAAGGTGCTGATCAAACTCGCTCGCGGTCATGGTGTCGTCTCATCTATCGCCGCCAAAAAGTGCGGCTGCACGGTGATGACGAACCACGGCGGTGCATTTTTAATGCGTACCGCTCGCACGGCCTAATGATTTGCCGCGCTCAATCGTCTACGCAGTGATGCCCACTCCCGTGAACTCCATGAATACCTCCCCTTCCCGCAAGAACCGGCCTGCGACCCGGCTGCTGCTCTCGTTGCTCCATGTATCGCGCTGGCCGCTTGCCGTGGCGCTGATCGCCTGCGTGGTCAACGGCCTGTCCAGCGTGTCGCTGGTGACGCTGATCAACCAGGCCATCACCACCCCGGCCGATGCGCTGGCTCCCCTGGCCTGGCGCTTTGCCGCGCTGGCGGTGCTGACACTGGTCAGCCGCATCGTCGGCGGCGTGCTGTTTGCCCAGCTTAGCCAGAGCACGATGGGCAAGATGCGCGAACATATTTCGCAGCGCGTGGCGCATGCCGCCTTCCGCGACCTGGAAACGCTGGGCCCCGCGCGCGCCCAGTCCATCGTCACCGAGGACGCCACCAATGTCTCAATGCTGTTCTTTGCCCTGCCGAATCTGTTGATGCACGGCTCCATCGTCGCCGGCTGCTTGGCCTATCTGGCCTGGCTGTCCTGGCCGGTGTTCCTGCTGGCCAGCGCCGTGGTGGTGATTGGCTCGCTGGGCTACCGGCTGGGCGATGTGCGGGCGATCCGCGCACTGGAGGCCGCCGGCCTGGCGCAAGACCGGTTGTTTGGCTACTTCAACGCCTTGTTCTCGGGCGCCAAGGAGCTGAAACTGCACCGCGAGCGCGCCAACAGCTTCATGCGCGAATCCCTGAACCCGGAGATCGACGCGGTGCGCCGGCACCGGACCCAGGCCTTTGCCTCCTACGCCGTGGGCGTGGGCTGGATACTGTTCCTGTTCTACGTCTTTCTGGGCGTGGTGATTTTTCTGCCCGGCCAGTTCGCGGCCATAGACGCCAAGGTGCTGGCCGGCTATGTGATCGTCTTCCTGTTCATGCTGATCCCGCTGGACGGCCTGCTCAACAACCTACCCACGCTGAACGCCGCCCGCGTGTCGCTGGACCGCATCGAAGACGTGCTGCTGGAGCTGCCCGAGGCCCGGAACGAGCAGCCCTCGACCCCCATCCCGCACTTCCACAGCCTGAGCATCCAGGGCCTGGTCCACCGCTACTACCGCGAAAAGGAAGACGGCGTATTCCAGTTCGGCCCCATCGACCTGGAGTTCAAACCCGGCGAACTGACCTTTCTGGTCGGCGGCAACGGCAGCGGCAAAACCACCCTGGCCAAGCTGCTGGTCGGCCTGTACGCACCAGAAAGCGCCGACATCCGGCTGGACGGCAAGCCGATTACCGACAGCAACCGGGCGCAGTACCGGCAGCTGTTTTCGGCCGTGTTCTCCGACTTCCACCTGTTCGAATCGCTGCTGGGCATCGGCACCAGCCACCACGACCTGGACGCCCGCGCCAATGCGCTGCTGACCAAGCTGCACCTGGACCACAAGGTGCAGATCGTCAACGGCGCCTTCTCCACCCGCGAGCTGTCGCAAGGCCAGCGCAAGCGGCTGGCGCTGGTGGTGGCGTATCTGGAAGACCGCCCCTTCTACCTGTTCGACGAATGGGCGGCAGACCAGGACCCGGTGTTCAAGGCCGTGTTCTACCAGGAGCTGTTGCCGGAGCTGGCCGCGCGCGGCAAAGCCGTGCTGGCCATCACCCACGACGACCGCTACTTCCACCTGGCCGACCGCTGCATCAAGCTGGAAAATGGCCGGGTGGTGGCCACGACCATGCGCCAAGCCAAGACTGCGATCGCGGCCTGAGCGGCCTCCCCTGCGCTACGGAATAACGGCTCCCCTGGCCGCGTTCAACATGGACTCGGTCAGCTGGTGCGACAGCCGGACCGCCGACATGGGGCCCGCAAAGCCCCAGATATTGCGCGGCATCAGCGCCATGTGTCCGGCAGTGCGCGCTGGCACAAAACGCCAGACGGGAGATGTCAGTTTCTGCGCCAAACCGATCTCTGGACCGGTGGCGCTGATCATCAGCACCGATGCATCGGCCTGCTTGAGCAGGTCTTCGGACGAGACGAAAGCCGTGCCCTCCCGGGTCGGCCAGTCCGGCCAAAGCCGCACGTTGAGCGCCTGCGCGATGCCGCCCGCCATGCTGTTGGCAGTGTAGGCCCAGTACATGTCCTGCAGGCCCAGCTCCTGCAGTACCGCTAGGCGCCGACCGGCCAGACCCGCGGCGGCCAGGCGCGCGCGATCGCCCGCCAGGGCCGCTTGCACGTCCTGCTGCACCCGCCTGGCCTCGGTCGCGCGGCCGATCAGATCCGCGAAGCGGTCGAACACCTGGAGGGCATGGTCGAGCTGATGGACCCGCATGTTGGTGTCGTAGAAGTCAAACAGCACCGTGGGCGCAATGCGCTGCAGAGCGTCGAACAAGGCCGCATGGCGAAAGGTGAGGCCGACGATCAGATCGGGCTTGAGCCGGGCAATCGCCTCCAGGCTGGGCTGCTGGCGCGTGCCCACATTCGGTACCTGCGCGAAGCGGGCATTGTCGTAACCCACCCAGGCGCGGTAGCGGTCGGGGTCGACCATGCCGGCCGGTGTGACGTCAAGCGCCGCCAGAGATTCGGCAAACATGAATTCCAGCACCACGATGCGCTGAGGCTGCGCCGGCAGCACCGCACTGCGCATGCCCACCACGTCGGCAGCAAACGCCGTGCCCGCCAGCCAGCAGAGCACGGCCACCAGCAGCACCCGCATCATGCCTGGCTGCATTCGCGCACCAGGCGCAACTGCTCGGCGATGGCCGGCTCGGGGAGTTTCAAAAACAAGGGACAGCTTGAACACAGCATTTCTTCTCCGGGTAACAGATAGCGCAGGCAACAGACGCGCCGCACCCGCAGAGGATCGGGCAGCGCGGGGGATGGCGGCTTGACGTAGCGAATCGCATGCAGCAGCGGATTGGGCTGTCCGCTGTCAAAAAACGCCTGCCGCTCGAACAGGAAAGCCTGGTCCGGCCCGGCGTGCCCGGCGTGCGTACTGCCCGCCATGGTGGACAGTGCATATTCCAGCGTATGCCCCCCATTGCTCCACAGCACGCGCGGCGCGATGCGCGCCGCTGCCGCCAGGGCTTCGATCTGCGGGGCCAGATGCTCCAGGCACAGCGAGCGGTAACGCAGCGCCGGATCGTCACACGCCTCCCCCACGGCATCGGCCGGCAGCCACACGGCCTGCGGCATGCCCTCGCGCAGCAGCAGATAACTCGCATCCAGCGCCATGTGCAGCGGGCGCCGCAAACGCTGCGCAACGGCCACGGCCGGCGGAATGACCAGGCTGAAATAGTATTTGCTCCACTGCGACAGGAGCGCACGGGCATCGTCGCCCGCATAGTGCTCGCGCATGGCCGCCAGCAGCAAGGGCAGATGCTCGACCAGGCGGCTGGCGGGCACCAGCAATCCAGGCCCCCGGCGGGTCGCAGGATCGCCGAAATGAATCGCCCGGCCATAGGAGGCCAAGGCAGGCGGCAGCAGTTCAGCCAGGCAGCTCATGCGGCACTGCGCTGGCGGCGGCCAAACACCAGCATGCCCAGCAGATAAGGGGCGCCAATCAGGGCCGTCATCGCTCCCGCGGGTATCTCGGTGGGCGCCAACACGCTGCGGCCCAGCACGTCGGCAAGGCCCAGCAAGATGGCCCCCAACAGCATCGCCACCGGCAGGCGCTGGCGGTGCGCATGAAAACCGAGCAGCTTGGCAAAATGCGGCGTCACCAGCCCGACGAAAGCCACCGGCCCCACCACGGCCACTGCCGCACTGGCCAGGGTGGTGGCCAGTACCAGCGCAAACAAGCGCAAGCGGGCCACCGGCACCCCCAGCGCGGCGGCGCTCTGCTCCCCCAGCAGCAGAAGATCCAGCGGCCGGGCCAGGCCATACACCAGCGGCACGGCCAGCAGCAGCCAGGGCAGCAATGCCGCGGTATCGGCGGCGCTACGGCCGTAGGTGCCGCCCACCAACCACACCAGAAGACGCGCTTGCTCCACGCTGTTTTGCACGATGAGCCACTGCGACAGCGCCGCGCACAAGCCGCCCAGCGCGATACCGGTCAAGGCCACCGGCAGCGCCGCCAGCCGATGGCGGCGGTTCAGCAGCAAGGTGATGGCCAGCACCGCCGCCCCCCCCAACAGTGACGCCCCCAGCATCGCCGGGCGCGACAGTATCGGCGTGCCCACTAGGGCCAGCAGCACCGCGAGGCCCGCGCCCTGGGTCACGCCCAGCACCTCGGGCCCGGCCAGCGGATTGCGCACCACGCTTTGCAACAAGGCCCCGCTGGCGGCCAGCAAGGCGCCCGCCAGCATGGCCGTCAGCAGGCGAAAAAGGCGCAGATCCACCAGCAGCCCGGCCACCGCATCGCGCCCCAAGGCGGCGTCCCACCAGCGCAAAGGGCTCAGCCAGGTCTCGCCATAGGCGCTAGCGAAAGCGGCCAGGGCCACCAGCAGCCCCACACACACCATCACCAAACCCGCAAACGGCAGCCTGAACCGCGGCTCGCCCCGGCTGTGCGGCTGCGCGCCGGCCAGGAATCGATTGCGGTGGATCAGCAACAGAAGCAAAGGCGTGCCCACCACCGCCACCATGACCCCGGTAGACAGCGTGGCATCCAGCTTCAGCGCCAGCACCGCGCTGTCGGCCGCCAGCAGAACCAAGCCGCCCCACAGAGCCGCCAGCGGCGCCAGTCGGTGCAGCCTGTGCACGCCCGCGGCCCGCAGCAGATTCGGCGCAATCAGCCCCACAAAACCCATGGGCCCGGCCACGCTGATGGCGCCGGCCGCAAACAGGGTGGCCACCGCCATGGTGGCGAGGCGCAGCGGCTGCAGCGGCACCCCCACCGTTCGGGCCGCATCGTCGCCCAGGGCGCTGACCTCCAGCGAGCGCAGCAGCAGCGGCAGGAGGGCCAGCGGTAGGCACAGCCAGCGCAGCACGCCCAGCAAACCCTCGGCGCCGGGCTGGTACAGCACGCCGTTGCTCCACAAGGCCACGCTGGCAATGTCATCCTCAAAGACGCTCAGCAAGACCATGGACACCGCGCTGAAAAACAGGGAGCAGGCCGTGCCCGCCAGGATCATCTGCAGCGCCGATGCGCGCCAGCCGCCCGCCGTCAGCATGGCCAGCAAGGCGCCCAGCAGTCCGCAAAGGAACAGCAGCGGCACCGTGACCACGCCGCCCAGGGCGGGCAGCATGATGGCGGCAAACACCCCCAGCTGCGCACCACCGGTAACGCCCAGCAGATCCGGCGCCGCCAGCGGATTGCGCGTCAGCGCCTGGAACAACAGGCCCGACAGGCCCAAAGCCGCCCCTGCCACCATGGCCGCCAGCACCCGCGGCAGACGCAGCTCGAACAGCAGCAGGTGGGCGAGCTGCCCGGCCGGCGTGGCGGCATCGGACCGCAGCCAGGCGCCCAGGTCCGGCCACAGGCGCAGGCCGGCCAATGCCAGCACCAGCAGCACGCCCAGCGTGCCCAGTTGTACCGGTCGCCCGACCCGCAGGCCAGGCAGGGACACCATCAACGCGATCATGCGGCGCGCTGGAGGGTGTCGGCGGCGACCGCCCCCCGGTAGGACGGCAGGCACACGGGTTCGCCGCTTTCGGGGTGCTCCAGGCGCATCATCGGCAAGCCGAAGGTTTCCGACAGGCAGGCGGGGCGGATCATCGCGTCCGGCGTGCCCTGGTGCAGCACCTGCCCGGCGCGCATCAGCACGATGTGGTCGCTGAAGGCAGCGGCCTGATTGAGTTCGTGCAGCACCCAGACAATCGTCAGGCTGCGTTCGCGGTTGAGCCTGCGCAGTTCGCGCAAGACGTCGATCTGGTGGTGGATGTCGAGGTAGGTGGTCGGCTCATCCAGCAGCAGGATGCCGCATTCCTGCGCCAGGGCCATGGCGATCCAGGCGCGCTGCCGCTCGCCGCCGGAAAGCGCGGCCACCTGGCGGCCGGCATAGCCCTGTAAGCCGGTGGCGGCCATGGCGTCGGCCACGATGGCGCGGTCGGCACTGGAGGGGCCGGAGAACATGGACCCGAATGCGTAGCGCCCGTACGCCACGAGCTCGGCCACCGTCAGGCCTTCGGGGATCTGGTTGAACTGCGCGAGCATGGTCAGGGTCTGCGCCAGCTCCCGGCGCCTGAAGGAGGCCAAGGGTCGGCCCAGCACGCGCACGGCCCCGTCTCGCAGCGGCTGCAGGCCCGCCAGACTGCGCAGCAAAGTGCTCTTGCCGCAGCCGTTGGGTCCGCACAGCGCGGTGATCTTGCCCGGCGCAATGTCCAGACTCAGCCCGGTGAGCACCGGCTGCTCCTGGTAGGACACGGAAATGCGCTGCGCCGACAAAGCCGGCACGATGGATGGCGGCGCAGACAGGGTGGCCGGGCCGTTCCTATAGCTCATATTTTTTCAAGCCGACGGCTGCCCATGTCCTTCAGCCATCGCCACCAGCACCTTGCGCGGCCCCTGGAACGGCGCCCGGCCATGCGCCGCCAGCATGTTGTCCAGCATCAGCACATCGCCCTGCTGCCAGGGAAACACCACCTTGTGCTGCTCCAGCACGGCGCGTACCTGGTCCAGCTCCTGGTCGGCAATCGGGCTGCCGTCGCCGTAGTAGACGTTGCGCGGCAGCATGTGCTCGCCTACGCTGTCCATCAGCACGTCACGGGTATCGGGCTCCAGTGCGGAGATATGGAACAGGTGCGCCTGGTTGAACCACACGCCATCGCCCGTCACCGGGTGCCGCGCCACGCCCTGGCAGTGCTGGCGGGTGCGCAGCTCGCCTTCGTCCGACCATTCGAATGCAATGCCCTGTCGGGTGCAATAGGCTTGCACCTCGGCCCGGCTGTCGGTGTTGAACACGCGCTGCCAGGGCATGTCCAGTCCGTTGCCGTAATTGCGCACGTACATCAGGCCTTTTTCTGCGAAGCGTCGGCGGATGCCGGAGTCCATGGCGCGGTAGATCGCACGGCTGTCGGCAATCGGCGTCTGGCCGCCCTCCTGGGCCGCCAGATCGCAGTAAAACCAGATCTTCATCGGCCATTCCCGGGTGTAGGCCTGCTCGTTGTGCAGGGGAATGTGCTGGTGCGCGGGGTATTCGGTAGAGGTGTAGACGCCGCCATGGACCTTGCTGCGCGGGGTCGAGCCGAACTCGTAGTTCAGCAGCGGGTGGCCAAACGACGCGGCAAAGGCGCGAAAAGCCTCGGCCCCGCCGACATCGAAGCCGGAGAACAGAATCCCCCCCGCCTCCAGCAGGCGCTGGTCCACCAGGGCCTGCAGCTGCGGCTGTGCCTCGGCCAGGCCCACGCCAGGCTGCGCCGGGCTGACGCGCAGCGGGAAACCCGCTTCAATGGTGAGTTCAAACATGTCTGTGGCTGGTGTCTGCATCTTCAAAAGGGGGGTCAAACAGGAATCAATGGCGTGCGGATGACAAGGCGACGGCGGCGCAGTAGCCGTTGGCGATGGGCAGCATTTCCAGCTGGATGTGAGCGACGTCAAACGGCAGCGGTGCCTGGGCCTGCACGCTGCCGTCGTCCTGCAGCGCCAACAAGGGCATGTGTTCGCCAGCGATGCCCAAACCGACCGACTTGAGAACCGCCTCCTTGCCGACCCACAAGCGAAAAAACTCGACCTGCCGCGCGGGCACCGGCAGGCGCGCCAGACCGGCTTGCTCCAGGGACGTGCAAACCAGCTCGGCCAGACCAGCCAGCTGCAGCGGCACCGTTTTTTCAACATCCACCCCCACCTGGCCGGCACGGGTCACCGCAATCAGCGCCCGGGCGCCGGCATGCGAGACGTTGAAATCCAACCCCGCAGCATCGGCCAGCATGGGCTTGCCCGAGGCATTGCGCGCAATATTCAGCGGGGGTGGCAGACCATATTCCCGCGCCAGGATCTGGCGCAAAGCGGCACGCGTGGCGGCATAGCGCAGCCGGTCATCGCGCTGGCGCAGGCGGCGCAGCTCCTGACGCTCCACCGGCGCGAGCATGTCCAACACCGCGGCATCGGGTTCGCCTTCCAGCCGCAAGAACACCGGCCAGCAACGCACCCGGCCCTGGAATGCCCCGTGGACGGGCCCCAGGGTGTAGCAGCAGGCCTTTGCCGCCGTCACGCCGCGCATCACGCCACCTCGGCCACCTGCGTTAGCAGGCGGGTTTGCAAACGCTGCAGCAAGGCGCGCTCGTGGCGGCGGAGGTAGAAATGGTCGCCCTCGAACATCTCCAGGCCGAACGCCCCTGTTGTCTGCTGCCGCCAGGCGGCCAGCGCGGGTAGCGTCGTGCAGGGGTCATGCTCGCCACCGAACACATGGACCGGGCAAGCCAGCGGGCTTCGCTCGCGCTCCACCCAACTGGCACACAAACGGAAGTCCGCCGCCAGCACGGGCAGCACCAGGTCCATCAGTTCCGCGTTGTCCAGTAGGTCTTCGGGCATGCCATTCAGGCGGCGCAACTCGTCCTTCAGCTGCGCGAGGCTCAGCATGGCGCGGTAGCGCTGCTCGTCGCGCCAGCCGGGCGCCGAGGTACCCGAAACGAACAAGGCGGCAGGCGCAGGCAAGCCCAGCTCCACCAGGGCATGGGTCAGCTCATAGGCGATCAAGCCGCCCAGGCTGTGGCCGAACAGCGCATACGGGCACGGCAGATCGCTGGCCATTTCCACAGCCAGTTGCCGTACCAGCGCGTCTAGGCTGGCGGCAAAGGGCTCGCCCATGCGGCTTCCGCGCCCGGGTAGTTCCACCGGCTGGATGCTCAGCCCCGCGAGCGCATGCCGGCGCCACGATGCGTACACACTCGCGCCAGCCCCGGCATAGGGGAAGCACAGCACCCGCATCGACCGTTACGCCCCGGCCTGCGTGGCCAGATGCCGGCGCAAGCTCAGCGGCCGCATGTCGACCCACACCTGCTCGATGTGCGCCAGGCACGCCTGCTTGTCGCCGCCAAAGCCGGCGTCGCGCCAGCCTTGGGGCAGATCCTTGTACTCGGGCCAGATGGAATACTGTTCCTCGTGGTTGACCACCACGCGGAAAATCGTTTCTTTGCCGTCAAAACCCATGGTGCTCTTCCTAAGCCTGCTCTGCCATACCGGCAGCGATGCTCTTTGACGAACGGGCACGCGGTTTCTTTACCCCATTTTTTCCCGCCCGCTGCGGCGGCACCATGCCCAGCACGTGGCTCTGGCATTGCTCGGTCACGTCGCGCACCATGAAATGCACCAGGGTCTGCGACACACCCAGCTCGGTGGCCGCGTCCTTGAGCGAATGCTCATCAATGCGCACCATCTCGAAGGCTTTGCGCGTACGCGGCGGAAATGTCGCCAAGACGTTCGACACCCGCTGCAACAGGTCGCGGTGCAGCGCCGTGGCCTCGGGCCCGGCGTAGGGAGATGGCACATCAAAGCCGTTCTCCTCGTCGATGTGGTGGCAGCACTCGAACGCGCGGCGGCGGTAGTGGTCTATGGCCAGATTGCGCACCATGCGGATCAGGTACGCCAGCGGCTGTCGCAGGGGTTCAAGCGGCGCAGACTCGCTTACCTTGATGAAGACGTCGTGCACCACGTCTTCAGCGCGGCAGCGGCAGCCGGTAACGGCATTCGCCACGTTGACCAACAAGTGGCGGTTCTCGATGAGCACGGCCCCGATGCCTTCTGCCGCTCCAGCTTCTGCCGCTCCCGGCACATCTTGATGCAGTTTTTTTCCCATTTTCCTCGCCCAGTGCGATGAATCGCACCAGTCAGCATGTTGTTATCAAGAATCATTATCACTCGCAATTGAATACCTGAGGGGAAATGGGGGATGCTTGAGGGGGCTGAAGGCCTTTCGTTCAGCTCATGCCCGCCCGCGGCGCACCGCGAGCCACAGCAGGCTGAGCGCCACGCACACCGCGAGCGACCAGCCCAGGGCGCGCGACCACAGCAGCTCGCCTTCGCGCGCCGCGCCCATGAAGAACAGCACGAAGGCCAGCAGGTGCACGCCCCAGCGCTGCGCGCGGACCCACACGGCTTCGGAGCGCAGCGTCCAGGCCAGCAGCACGTCCACGCACCACCAGACCGCGAACACCGTGTCCAGGCGCGGCGCGCTGACCCGGGGGGTGTGCAGGATGCGCTGCCAGTCGTTGCCGAAGAGCACCACCACGGCCCAGTAGAAGTGCACCAGAAAGACCAGCAGGGCCGCGGTCCAGAAAGCGAGCCAGTAGCGCGCGGCGCGCTCGGAGCGGTGCCGGAAACCGAACAGGCTCAGGGCGGGCACCACCAGCACCAGCGCCGCCCAGATGGTGAAGAAGGTGCGGTGCAGGTCCAGGCGCTGCGCGGGCAGCATGTCGGGCGCACCGCCGCCCGGCGGCTGCAGCGAGAACAGCGCCGTGTCGCTGGTCAGACCCGCGCCGATGAAGGCCAGCGCCAGCAGCAGGCCGGCGCCGAGCAGGGCGATCAGCATCGTGCGCCGGTCGGGCAAGGGGGTTCGGGTGGGTGCGTTCATGATGAGGGGTTGGGGGGTTGTCGGGCGGGTACGGGGCGCCCAAGGATGCCGCGGCGCCGCGGCCACTGTCTGTCAAAATTTCGACAATCCCGCTCGCCCACCCCCGCGACCGGCTCTCCACACCACGCCGCAGCCCACGGCCCCCCGATGCCCCGCCCAGACAACCTCCCACCCGGTTTGCGCGCCGCGCTGGCCAGCGACGACTGGTTCGGTGCCTGCCCGGCCGAGCTGCAGGACGCGCTGCTGGCGCGCTCGCGCCTGCACCGCCTCGCGCACGGCGAGTCCCTGTTCGCGCGCGGCGGGCAGGCCGGCGGCCTGTGCTGCGTGACCGCGGGCGCCCTGTGCATCGGCGCGGTGAACGTCGAAGGGCAGCCCGCCGTGCTGGCCTACCTGGAGCCCTACCAGTGGTTCGGCGAGATCTCCATGATCGACGAGCTGCCGCGCACCCACGACGCGGTGGCCGACGGCGACACCCAGGTGCTGGAGGTGCCGCGCGACGGGCTGCTGGCCTGGCTGGAGACGCACCCGACCATGTGGCGCGAGCTGGGCCGCCTGGCCTGCCGCAAGCTGCGCGTGGCCTTCGCGGTGCTGGAAGAGCTCGCGCAACTGCCGCTGGAAGAGCGCATCCGCCAGCGGCTGTGGCTGCTGGCCCAGGGCTACGGCAGCCGCGACGCCCCGCGCCGGCGCATCCGCCTGGGGCAGGAGGTGCTGGCGCACATGCTGGGCGTGAGCCGGCAAAGCGTCAACAAGGCCCTGAAAGCGCTGGAGGCGCGTGGGGTCGTGCGCCTGCACTACGGGGAAATCGAACTGCTCTGAGCCGCGGCGCCGTGCGATGCCTCGGGACGCCCGGGGCCAGCCCCGGCAACACCGGGCTCAGCGGGTGGGCCAGGCCACCGCCATCGGGTGCACCAGGGCCTGCAGCGCGCCCAGGTCGTCCGGCGTGTCCACGTCGGTGACGCAGGCCCGCCGCACGCTGGGGACAGGCTGCACGGCCTCGGGGTGGCGCTGCAGCCAGTCGCGGATGCCCAGCTGCGGCGCGGTGGCGGCCACCTGTGCCACGGCGTGGCTGGAGAGCAGGAGCGGGTGCCCGCGCACGCCGTCCACCACCGGCATCAGGGCGTGCACCCCGGGCGCGCGCTGCCGCCAGGCGCTCAGCAGGGGCGAGACGTCGTCGGCCCCCAGCAGTGGCAGATCGGCCAGCACCAGCAGCAGGTCGTGGCCGGGGAAACCGGCGCCATGCGCCTGCAGCGCGAGCCGCTGCGAATCGATCAGGCTGGGGTTGGGCAGCCGGTGCTCCACGGCGTGGGCACCGCAGCGGGCCGCCAGGGGCAGGAGCTGGTCGCGGTACGGGCCCATGACCACGCTCACCGCCGGAATGCCCGCGCCGCGCAGGGCCGCGACCAGGCGCTCCAGCACGCTGCGGCCATCGATCTGCAAGGTCGCCTTGGGCCGGCCGCCCAGGCGCTGGCCCAGGCCGGCCGCCAGGATGGTGGCGGCCAGTGGCGGGTGGGGCGCGGCGGTGTTGTTCATTCGCGCTAGACCGCGCAGACCGGGGCGGTGAAGGCCTGGGACCCGGTCTCGGCCGCTTCGAGCCGGGACTTGCCCACCGAAACCGGCACCGGCGCGCCCTGCCGCACGCCGTTCTTCACCGCCACCACCTCGGCCATGATGGACAGCGCGATCTCGGCCGGGGTCTTGCTGCCGATGTACAGCCCGGCCGGCCCGTGCAGCCTGCACAGGTCGTCTTCCGACAGGTCGAAGTGGGTGTGCAGGCGTTCCCGGCGCAGCGCGCTGTGGCGGCGCGAACCGATGGCGCCCACGTAGAAGGCTTCGGACTGCAGCGCGTCGATCAGCGCCAGGTCGTCCAGCTTGGGGTCGTGCGTCAGCGCCACCACCGCGGTGCGTGCGTCGGGCTTGAGGCGCAGGATCAGGTCGTCCGGCATCTCGTGGCTGAGCACCACGCCGTCCATCCGCCAGCTGGCGCGGTGTTCCTCGCGCGGGTCGCAGACGATGACCTCGAAGCCCAGGCTCAGCGCCATCTGGCCCATGAAGCGCGAGAGGTCGCCCGCGCCGATCAGGATGAGCCGGGCCTGCGGCCCGAGGTAGGTGGTGAGGTGGTGCTCATCCAGTCGGGGCACGCCGTCCCGGCGGCCTTCGCTCAGCGCCACCGCACCGGTGCGCAGGTCCAGCCGCCGCTCGGTGCTGCGCCGCCGCTGGCAGGCCTGCAGCAGCTCGTCGAGCCGGCTGCGCCCGGACACCGGCTCCAGCACCAGCTCCACCGTGCCGCCGCAAGGCAGGCCGAAGCGGTGCGCCTCGTCGGCCGAGATGCCGTAGCGCAGCACGGCGGGCGTGTCGGTGGCGCAGGCCGCCCGCACGCCGCCTTCGCGGATGCGCTGGATCATGTCGTCTTCGATGCAGCCGCCCGACACCGAACCGACCGTCTCGCCCTGCCCGTTGATGGCCATGAGCGAGCCGGGCGGCCGGGGCGAAGAGCCCCAGGTGCGCGCGACGGTGACGAGCACCACCGGCAGGCCGGCGGCGCGCCAGCCCACGGCGGTGCGCAGCACCAGGGTGTCGAGGTCTTCCATGGTTGGCTTCCTCTTTGGGGTGGTGGCTCGGGTCAGGCCAGCTTGAAGGGCAGCTCGCGCATCGGCTTGCCGGTCAGGCGCGTCACCGCGTTGGCGAAGGCCGGCGCCAGCGGCGGCAGGCCGGGCTCGCCCATGCCGGTGGGCGGTTCGGCGCTGGGCACGATGTGCACGGCGATCTGCGGCATGTCGGTGATGCGCGGCACCACGAAGTCCCCGAAGTTGCTCTGCTCGACCACGCCGTCCTTGAAGGTGATGGCCGCGCCCGGCAGGCACATCGACAGGCCCATCAGCGCGGCGCCCTGCACCTGCGCCTCCAGGGTGCGCGGGTTCACCGCCAGGTTGCAGTGCACGCCGGCGGTGGCGCGGTGCAACACTGGCTGGCCGTCCTTCAGCGAGGCCTCCACCACATAGGCCACGACCGACTGGAACGACTCGTGCACGGCCACGCCCCAGGCCCGGCCCGCAGGCAGCTTCTTCTTGCCGTAGCCGCTCTTGTCGACCGCCATCTGCAGCGCCGCGCGGTGCCGCGGGTGTTTCTCGCCGAACATCTGCATGCGGTAGGCCACCGGGTCCTGCCGGTTGGTCCGCGCGATCTCGTCGATCAGCGTCTCCATCACGAAGGCGGTGTGGGTGGAGCCGACGCTGCGCCACCAGAGCACGGGCACGTTGACCTTGGGGTGGTGCACCGTGAGGCGTATCGGCAAGTCGTAGGGCTCGCGCATGCCTTCCACGGCTGTCATGTCGATGCCGTTCTTCACCATGAAACCCTCGAAGGGGGAGCCGCTGACGATCGACTGCCCGACGATCGTGTGGTCCCAGGCGAGCACCCGCCCCTGCGCATCGAGGCCGATGACCGCGCGGTGCAGGTGCATCGGGCGGTAGTAACCGCCCCGGATGTCGTCCTCGCGGCTCCACAGCGTGCGCACCGGCGCGTCCAGGCCGGCCGCGCGGGCCGCCTTGGCCACCACGCAGGCCTCATACACGTAGTCGCTGGTGGGGATGGCGCGCCGCCCGAAGCCGCCGCCCGCCATCTGCACATGGACCTGGACCTGCTCGGGTTTGAGGCCCAGCACACCCGCTGCCATCATGCCGTCGAGGCCCGGCATCTGGCTGCCGAGCCAGAGCTCGGCGCCATCGGCGCCGATGCGCACCGTGCAGTTCAGCGGCTCCATCGGCGCGTGCGCCAGGTAGGGGAAGGCAAACTCCGCCACGATCTTCTGGGCGGCACCGGCCAGCGGCGCCATGTCGGCGTCGAAGTGGCGCGGGCCGGGTTGGCCAGCCTGCTCGCGGTACTGCGCGAGCAGGCGCGCGCTGTCGACCTTCTCGACGCTTGCCGTGTCCCATTGCACCTTCAGCGCGTCCCGGCCCTGCTTGGCGGGCCAGTAGCCCTCGGCCACGACGGCGACGCCCTCGGCGCCCCGGTCCAGCGGCACGCGCAGCACCGCCTTCACGCCCTTGATGGCGCGCGCCGCGCTGTCGTCCAGCGAGGCCACCTTCGCGCCGAACACCGGCGGGCGCATCACCACCGCCGTGAGCTGCCCGGGCAGGCGCATGTCGATGCCGTAGTCCTGCCGGCCGCTGCTCTTGGCTTTCGCGTCCAGCCGCGTGGTGGGCCGCCCGATGATGCGGAAGTCCTTCGGGTCCTTGAGCACCACCTTCTGCGGCACCGGTTGCGCCATGGCGGCCTCGGCCAGCTCGCCGTAGCCCAGTTTGCGACCGTCGGCCGCGATCACCTCGCCGCCCGCGGTGCGCAGCGTGGCGGCGTCCACCTTCCAGCGCGCGGCCGCGGCGTTGACCAGCATCCACCGGGCGCGCGCGCCGAGCTCGCGGTATTGGGTGAAGCTGTTCTTGATGGAATTGGAGCCGCCGGTCAGGTGCATGCCCATCATGGGGTCGACATAGGCGCCGGCGTTGCTGCCATGGCGGCTGCGCACCTTGGCCCAGTCGGCATCCAGCTCGTCGGCCAGGATCATCGGCAGCGCCGTCTGGACGCCCTGGCCGAAGTCGAGCCGGTTGATCGTCACGGTGACCTCGCCGTTGGGCGCGATCTCGACGAAGGCGGACGGCTGATGCGTCGGGCCCAGCGGCTTGTCGGCCGGAGCATCGGTCTGCGCCAGGGCCATGCCCGGAAAAGCGCCCAGGGCAAAGCCGCCGACGCCGGCCAGCTTCAGGAAACTGCGGCGCGGCAGCGCGGCGGGCTCGTCGGCCGGGTCGCGGCTCAGCAGGTGCTGCAGGGCGCGGGGCATTTCAGCGCGGTCAAAGTGGTTGAACAGCATGGGGAATCCTTCAGGCAAGGTTTTTCGCGGCATCGGCCACGGCGGTGCGGATGCGGGCGTAGGTGCCACAGCGGCAGATGTTGCCGGCCATGGCCGAGTCGATCTCGGCGGCGCTGGGCTGCTTGCCGCGCGGCAGCGACTTCAGGAACGCGGTGGCGCTCATGATCTGGCCGCTCTGGCAGTAGCCGCACTGCGCCACGTCGTGTTTGACCCAGGCCGCGTGCACGGCCGCGCCCACGCGGTCGGCACCGCCGGTGACGGCTTCGACCGTGGTGAGCCGCTTGCCTTCGGCGGCCGAGATGGGCGTGACGCAGGAGCGGATGGCGGCGCCGTCCAGGTGCACGGTGCAGGCGCCGCACAGCGCCGCGCCACAGCCGAACTTGGTGCCGGTCAGGCCCAGCGTGTCGCGCAGGGCCCAGAGGATGGGGGTGCCGGGGTCGGCATCGACCGTGTGGTTTCGGCCATTGACGTTCAAGGTGCTCATGGGGGGTTCTCCGGGTCAGAAGTTGCCGTCGG
>Ga0156231_1109_pt1 | contig 14941 bp, 17 predicted proteins | sample RifCSPlowO2_12_FD_107878 | JGI IMG/M metagenome (GOLD analysis project Ga0156231, IMG submission 107878) | Burkholderiales bacterium RIFCSPLOWO2_12_FULL_64_99
CATCATTTCGCTCAACGGCTCGGCCGCCCGGCGCGCCAGCGTGGGCGACCTGGTGATCATCGCGGCCTTCGGCATGGTGCACGAAGACAAGCTCGACGAGGCCGTGCCCCAGCTGGTGTTCCCCGACGCTGCCAACCGCATCGTCGAGATCCGCAGCGAGCCCGCAGGTCCGCAGGCCGGCGACCCGGTCATCCTGCCCCTGGGCGCCGAGCTTTGACGCAGCCCGTGTCGGCCAACGCCGTGGCGCCAGCGCAGCCCTGGTGGGTCAACCTGTTCGGCCACAACCACCCCACGATCCGCGCCGCGCTGATCGACCAGCTGCACACACTGGGCCACGTGATGCTTGCAGGCTTCACCCACGGGCAAGTGGTTGAACTCTCCGAACGCCTGGCCGCGCGCACCGGCCTTGGCCACGCCTTCTACGGCAGCGACGGTGCTAGTGCCACGGAGTTCGCGCTGAAGATGAGCGCCCACCACTGGCGCAATGCGGGCCGGGCAGGCAAGTGCCGGTTTGTCAGTGTCGCCGGGGGCTACCACGGAGAGACGGTGGGCGCGCTGGCCGTGACCGACATCGCGCTGTTCCGTGAAGCCTACGCGCCGCTGGTGCGCATGGCCGCCACCGTGCCCAGCCCCGACGCCAGGCAGGCCGCGCCCGGCGACACCCCGGCCGACGTGGCCGAGGGGGCCGCCGCCTCACTGGGCGACTGGCTGGCCGAACACGCGCACGAGACCGCTGCGGTGATCATCGAGCCGCTGATCCAGTGCGCCGCCGGCAAGGCCATGCACGACCCGCTGTACCTGAAATGTGAAACGCGCGCGTGAGCTTTGCGACCGGCACCAGGTGCACCTGGTGCTCGACGAAATCGCGGTCGGCTTCGGCCGCACCGGCACACTGTTCGCGCACGAGCAGGCGGGCATCCGCCCCGACTTTCTCTGCCTCTCCAAGGGCCTGACCGGCGGCACGCTGCCACTGTCGGTGGTGCTCACCACCGACGCGGTCTATGCCGCCTTCTACGACGACGAGGTGGCGCGCGGCTTCCTGCATTCGCACAGCTACACCTGCAACCCGCTGGCCTGCCGCGCCGCGCTGGCCACGCTGGACCTCTTCGCGCAGACCGACGCGCTGCGCCAGAACCTGGGCACCAGCGAGCGGCTGGCCGCGCAGTTCGCGCCGATCTCCAAGCACCCGCGTGTGCGCTTCGATCGACGCAAGGGCATGGTCTTCGCGTGGCACGTGCTCAGCACGCCTGCCCGACTTCGGCCGCCGCTATGCCTGCCGCGCGCTGGCGCAGGGGCTGCTGCTGCACCCCATCGGCCACACGATCTACGCCATCTTATCGACGATGCCCTGGTGCGACAGTAGTGGTCACGCCACCTCCAAATCCACCATCGCCTCGATGCACAGGTTGCGTTCGTACAGCAGCAACGCGCGGATCGCGCGCAGCCTGACCGCCAGGCACGAGGCGTCGGGAGCAAAAGCCAGCTCTTCGGTCAGCGCCGAGGTGCTGTCTGCCAGGGCCTCACGATGCCGCCCCGCCTTGAACAGCAAGGCGGAAAAGATCACCCGCACCCACATGTGGCCGAAAGGCGAAGGAGCCTCCCCGAACTTCACTTGCACCTCGCGCAAGGACTGGGGGGCCACGGTGAAACGTCAATTGCATTTGTGCGCATAGGCCAGAACCGTTTGTGCGGCGCCATAGTGGAATGGGTCCTGATCTTGTGGTCCTGCCGGCCACTGGCGCACAAAGACCTGGCATAGCGGCGCAAAAAAGCATCATGGGACGACGACGTTGTCCAAGGGCCTGCAACAACGCCAGCAAGCCGCTCTCGACCACCGCCGCCGCGTCAATGGCCCCCATCGCGACCGGCTCCGACGGGCCTCCGATCGCATTCAACAAGGAGCGAACAAAGAACACCTGGTCGCGCCAGGAAGCATCGAGTCCCACCCACACGGGGTCTGCGTCTTTGCAAGCGCGAAACCATCCGCCCATCAATGTCGTCTTGCCATAGCCGACCGGCGCAACGATGGCCACGATCCGTTCATGCATGGACAAGGGCGCAATCGCCCGCCGCGCCACTGTGGCCGTCGTCAGGTCAGGAGGAGCCCCCTCGACTGCCGCCTGGGAGGACGGCGCAGCAACAAGCTGCGGCCACCGAAATCCCGCGTTGGGTTGGGTCATGTCCTCAGACACTCAGAAGGCGCACGACGACGCTGCCTCACGCTGGAGGTCCGGCCGCCCGGAATCGCGGCAGCGACACACCACCACCGACGGGTTCGCAAACCAACTCGACAGCCATGTCGAAAGTGACTGCTGAAGGGTCTGCGCCGATGAAGGAGCTGATCATCCGCGGACCTTCTTCGAGTTCGACCAGCAGCACCGCATAGGGCGTGTCCTGTTTGAAAGCCGGGCCGGGCGCCCGGTGAACCACGCTGAACGAATGCACCTTGGCGCGACCGCTGGCGGCCCGGTGCTCTAGGCGCTCGCTACCGCACTCACGGCAGATCGCCTGTTGGTAGAGCTGCACGTGGCCGCACGCTGGGCAGTGCTGCAGCAGCAGCTTGCCCTCCTGAATGCCGCGCCAATAGATGTCCGAATCTGCATCTGGCATCGGCTGTGGCTTGAGGTGGGCGTCTTTGAGGTTGATCACAGCGTGGCCTCCGTTCCCAGGATGGTGGTGGCGTTGGTCGCAAAACCGGCGCCCAGGCTGTGCACCAGGCCAAGTTCAGCGCCCGCGACCTGGCGTTCACCGCAGCTTCCGCGCAGCTGGTTGACGACCTCGTAGAAATGAAACAGCGAACCCGGCATGCCCGAGTGCGCAAACGACAGCAGGCCTCCATGGGTGTTGCAGGGGATGGCGCCGCCGTAGGTGATCTGCCCGTCTTCGACGAAGCGCCCACCTTCGCCCTTGGGGCAGAAGCCGAGGTCCTCCAGCATCATGATCACCGTGCCGGTGAAGCAGTCATAGATCCCGGCCACGTCGATGTCCTTGGGCCCGCAGCCGGCCATGGCGTAGGCCTTGGCGCTCGACTGCACCGCGCCCGTGGTGGTCAGCGAGGGCATCAAGAAGATGTGCTCGTGCGTGTAGCATTCGCCGCCGCCGAGGATGTAGATGGGCTTGGCAATTCCCAGCGCCCTGGCGCGCTCGGTCGAGGTGACGATGAAAGCTGCTGCGCCGTCGGAGATGAGCGAGCAGTCGAGCTTGTGGTAGGGCGTTGTCACCCAGCCGGAATTCAGCACGTCATCGACGCTCAGCGGATCGGTCATCTGCGCCCCCGGCGTGCGGCGTGCGTGTTCGCGGTGGATCACCGCCACCTTGGCAAATTGCTCGGAGGTGGTGCCGAACTCCTTCATGTGGCGATGCGCTGTCATGGCGAAGGTGTTGGCCACGGGAATGCCGAATGGCATTTCGTATTGCTGGTCCCGGCTTTCGGTCATCGAGCGCAGGGCCAGGTCGGGCGACAGACCAGTCAGCAAGCTGTCGCCGCCCACCACCAGAACGGTCTCGGCCAGGCGGCCAGCAATGGCGGCGGCGGCGATGTTGAACAGGGTGGCCGCCGTGGCGCCGGAGACCTGCATCGTGTTGGAGAACGTCGGCTGGATGCCGAGGTACTCACTGAAGGCTACGCTGAATCGGTGAAACGGCGAGGCGAAGGCGGAGCTGGAAAGCACGCCATCGACCTCGTGCTTGCCGATGCCGGCATCGGCAAGCGCCTTGCCTGCTGCGTCGGCGGCCAGCGCGAGCGCGCTCTTGCCCGGCACGCGGCCGACGGCCGAAATGCCGGCGCCGATGATCGCGGTTTCACCGCGGAGACTGCGCGGCGATGAGTTCGTTTGAGGGGTCATGATTGAGTGTCCAGAGTTGGAGGTCACGCCCCCGAAGCATGCACGCGTTGTCGCAATTGCGCCTTCAAAATTTTCCCCACCGGGTTGCGCGGGATGATGTCAAGGTACTCAATATGCTCGGGCAGCTTGTAGACCGCCACGCCAATTTGTTTCAAGTGGTCAACGATATCTTCCAGCGTCGGCAGCCGGGCCTTGTCCTTGGGCACGACGTAGATACAGGTCTTCTCGCCCATGATTTCGTCGGGCACCGCCACCGCTGCTACCTCTTGCACACCGGGGTGGGTGAGTACCAGGTTCTCGACCTCGGCGGCGCTTATATTGAAACCACCACGAATGATGATGTCCTTCTTGCGGTCAAAAAAGCCGATGTGGCGTTCATCGCGCACGATGAAAAAATCACCGGTGCGAAAGAAACCGTCGGCCGTGAACGAATTCTGCGCGAGGTCTGGCCGCCGGTAGTAGCCGGCAAACACGTTGGGTCCGCGATAGACCAACTCGCCCACCTCGCCTGGCCGCGTGCATTCTTGGTCTTGCTCGTCAAGCAGCTTGGCTTGTACGCCTTCCATTGTCGACGGCCATTCAAGTCCCGGCTTGCCCCACCAGGGAAAATGTTCCGATCGCATAGCGAAGTCCGGCACGTCAACCGGGCCGCCAACCAAGCCTGTGCCCTCGGTCTGCCCCCACAGGTTGCAGATCTCGATGTTCCAGCGGCGCTTGAACTCCTCCATGCTCCAGCGCGAGGGCGGCGCTGAGCCTGTGGCGATTGAGCGGATGGATGACAAATCGAGGCTGTCGACATTGGGCAGCTTGAGGATCATGTTCAGGATTGCAGGCACCAGAATCGTGAACTGAACCTTTTCCGTGAGTATTTGCTTGAGGAACAGTTCGACATTGAGCGGATGGTGCAGCAGCAGCGTGCCACGCGCTGCCAGCCAGCTCAGCCAAGCCACGGCACCCGTCATGTTGACCATCGGTGCTGGTGCCAGTACACGGTCACCCTCTTGAATGCCCGCCGTATTGGGCACCAGCCGCATCTGGTAAAGCCAGTTGTTGTGCGACATCGGACAGCCCTTGGCATGTGATTCAGTACCCGAGGACCAGCACAGGCTGAAAATATCGTTGGCACTGACGCTGACAGCGTCCAGCAGGGCCTGGTCTGGTGCCTGTGCGGCCAAAGCGGTGACGTCTTCAATCGCCACGGTGGCGTAGCCTAGCTTGGCAGCCATCGAAATGTGGTCGAAGCCCTTGAAATTTTTTACGCCGATGTAGAGCTGCGCCTGACTGGCCTCTGCGACGTTGCGCAACTCGGTTTCGCGCCACTGCATGGCCACCGGAGACAGCACGCCTCCGGCGCGGGACACAGCAAAGTACAACGCAATCAACTCCCAGACATTGGGTAACTGCGCAACCACAACATCGTCTTTTTTAAGTCCACGGCGAATCAGCCCGGTGGCAATCGCGTCGACGGCTTTGCCGAACTCGCTCCAAGTTACCGAGGTGGCGGGCGTGCCGATGAGCGCCTCACGGTCTGGTGTATCGACGATGGCCACTCGTTGCGGAACATCGACAACATGTGCCGCAACCACATCAAGCAGGGTGCGGCCCCCCCAAAGTTTGGCGGCAGTGTAGTGTTCAATCGTAGAAGGCGAATGCAGGATCATGAGTAGTTTCTTCAGAAAATTTTGATTAAATCAACGAAAAGCTTTGGTCAGCTCTGGGGATCGAAACCATGGAAGCTGGCAAACGCCTCCACATCGGTTCGTTCGGTAATGAAGGCATTCTCCGGGGCCGACAGATCCTCGTGCCCGAGGGCGATGCCGCAGGCGAGGATTTCGTGGTCACTGATCGGCAACTGGGCGCGCGCCACCTTGTGGAACCAGGCAAACGCGGCCTGCGCACAGGTGTGCAGTCCCTGCGCGCGCGCGGCCACCAGAATGTTCTGGATGAACATGCCCAGGTCCATGAAGCTGCCAGTGTTCAAACGGCGGTCGAGCGTGACGAGCAGCCCCACCGGCGCGTCGAAGAACGTGTAGTTGCGCAGCATCTGGCGCTCGCGTGCCGCCGCGTCGTCGCGGGCGATGCCCAGGCTGGCATACAAACCGAAACCGCAGCGACGCCGGCGCTCCAGATAAGGCTCGACCCAGGTCGTGGGGTAATACGCGTACTCGGGCTGATGCCGGTCAGGCTCGTGCGTGGCCGCCTCAATGAAGGCATCACACAGGCGCTGCCGGGCCTCACCCGCCACCGCATACACCTTCCACGGCTGCACGTTGTTGCCACTCGGGGCACGCGCCGCCACGCTCAGAATGTGCTGCACCACCGAGGAAGGAACGGAGGCAGGTAGAAACCGCCTGACCGATTTTCGGCTGCGAATCGCTTCGTCGACATGCACGGATAGACCGCCTTTCTGACTACGTAGAGCTGCGGAGAAGAAACGACGCGGTGAGACTGCACCGCTGGACTCCAATACGACGTTCGGATAGGATTGCCACATGAATTCTACCAAACAACCGTTTGATTGGGCGCCTTCCCCTGAACTGATGGCGCAGTCCAACCTGACCGCTTTTTTGCACAAAGTGGGCGAGTCCGACTTCGAAAACTTGAGTGCCCGTGCCGACGCCGATCCGGCCTGGCTGATGCAAGAGGTGTTCGAGTTCTGCGACTTCCGCTTCTACCAGCCCTACACGCAGATGCTTGACACCTCGCGCGGCATCGAATGGGCACGCTGGTGCATCGGCGGCACCACCAACATCGTGCTGAACTGCCTGGAACGGCACCGCGGAACGCCGGTGTGGGACCAGCCTTTCCTGGTGTGGGAGGGCGAAGACCCGAAAAACCGCAAGTCCTTGAGCTACCGCGAATTTGACGCCGAAGTCTGCCGCCTGGCCGGAGCGCTGCAGTCGCTGGGCATCGGCCAGGGCGACCGGGTCGGCCTGTACCTGCCCAATCTGCCGGAGACCTTTGTCGCATTCTTTGCCGTACTGAAAATTGGCGCCGTGTTGATGCCGCTGTTCTCCGGCTTCGGGCCGCAGCCCATTGTCGCCCGCCTGAACGACGGCGAGGCCAAGGCGGTGCTGACGGTGGACGGCACCTGGCGGCGCGGCACGCCCGGCGTAATGAAGTCGGTGCTGGACGAAGCACTTGCCGAGGTGCCCAGCGTGCAGCACGTGGTGGTGCTGCGCCACCTGGGCGACGCCGCCCCCTGCCCGATGACGCCGGGACGCGACCACGACTGGGCCAGCCTGGTCGCCGGCCAGCCTCACGACATGCCGACCGCCGAGATGGCCGCCGACGCGCCCGCCGTGCTGCTCTACACCTCTGGCACCACCGGCAAGCCCAAGGGCTGCGTCTGGACGCACGTCGGCTTCCTGGGCTCGATGGTCACGCGCGACATGCACATCTGTGCCGATTTCAAGTCGAGCGACCGTTTCTTCTTCATGAGCGACATGGGCTGGATGGTGGGCGCCATGTGCGCCTGCATTCCGAGCTATTTCGGCGGCAGCCTGCTGGTGGCCGAAGGCACGCCCGACTTCCCCGACACGGGCCGCTTCTGGCGCCTGGTGCAAGATCACAAAGTCACCTACCTGGGTGTCGCGCCCACGCTGATCCGCAGCCTGATGCGCTACGGCGACGAAGAAGTCCAGCGCTACGACTTGTCTTCGCTGCGCATCACCTGCTCCGGCGGCGAGGCCTGGACCGAGGCGCCCTGGCGCTGGTTCTTCAAGCACATCTGCAAAGAGAAATTGCCGTTCCTCAACATCGTCGGCGGCACCGAGGTGGGCGGCTGCAACTTCACCGGCACCCTGCACCATCCCTTGCGGCCAGGCTCGTTCGGCGCGCGCGGGCTCGGCGCCGGGGTTGACATCGTCGATGAAAGCGGCGAGCCGGTCGGCGCGGGCCAGGTCGGCGAGCTGGTGCTGCGCAACCCCAACATCGGCTTCACCAAGAGCCTGTGGCGCGACGACGAACGCTACCTCGACAGCTACTGGCGCACCATTGCGGGCGTCTGGGTGCATGGCGACTTTGCGATGCGCGATGCGGACGGCCTGTTCTACATCCTCGGACGCAGCGACGACACGATTAAGGTCTCAGGCAAGCGCACCGGCCCGTCGGAGATCGAAACCCTGCTCACCGGCACCGGCAAGGTGTCAGAGGCGGCGGTGATCGGCGTGCCCGACGAGATCAAGGGCTCGGCCATCGTCTGCGTCTGCGTGCCGATGCCCGGCGTGGCGGCGGACGCGGCGCTGAAGGCCGAACTGTCGCAGGCGGTCGTCCATGGCATGGGCGCCTCCTACCGCCCCCGGCAGGTGCTGCTGGTCAGCGACCTGCCCAAGACGCGCAACATGAAGATCATGCGCCGCGTGGTGCGGGCGTTGTACAAGGGCGACAGTCCGGGCGACTTGTCGTCGCTGGTCAACCCGGAAACGGTGGCCGAGCTGCAGGGCAAACTTGCAAAAGCTTGAGCCTGGTTGTGCGCCATATCCTGCCCTGACGGGCAGGATATGGCCCCGGATTTTTCACGCCTCTGACGATGTCGCCGCAGTATGCGACGCCGTCAGCAAATCGCAAACCACCTGCAGTTCCTCGTCGTCACGCGGCCCATAGACCATCACGATGTTCCCGGGCAGGCCATATTGACCCGCCAGCGGATGCAACTCCGCCCAGCCGTTTTCGATGACCTGGGGAACGATCTCGGGCGGCAAGGTCATGTGCAGACTGCCGTCACTGGGCGGGTGGATGTGGGCGAACTCCTTGCCGAACATGAAGGCGCCGAAGGACTGGCATCCGCATCGCGGTAAATAAAAGGCACGCGCTCCGGGAACAGACACCTGGCTCGGACCAACTTCCACGCTGCCCAGGGACTGCCCCCTCTCGAAAACCAGCTCTTGCAGTTCTACCGGCGCATTCTGTTCAAGCTGCGTGTGCGGGTCGCTTGGCGTCGTTTGTGGGCGAGCGCCACGGCGCTGATGGCTGAGATAACTTGTCATGCGGTTCTCCGTCTTCGCACTTCATCGTTTGTTGCTGTACACCTGCCGCGAGGGTAACCGGCAACACCCCTCCGGCGACAAGCGCCTACCGGCCCAGCAAGCCACCGCCACTCAGACCCCGCCTTCCTGGCCGAACCTGAAGCTGGAGACGGTGACGCCGCCAAAGAAGCCTTCCTCGTGGTACACGCACACGGTTTCATCATGCCCGGCGGCACCCACCGCCACCATCAGGGGCAGCAGATGGTCTTCTTGCGGATGGGCCACGCGGGCGGCCGGCGCGTCTTGCCAGTCGATCAGCCGCTGCTCACGCTGGTGCGGCTCGGTGGTGATCAAGGTCTGCTGCAGCCAGTCGTCGAATTGCATTGACGGCCCTGCGGCGGACGGCCCCATGCGGCGCGTGTTGTCGTAGCTCAGCCCGCTGCCGACGATCAGCACGCCCTGCTCGCGCAGCGGCGCCAGGGCACGGCCGACGGCCAAATGCTCTGCCGGGTCATAGCCCGCGCGCAGTGACAGTTGCACGACCGGCACATCGGCCAGCGGGTACATCACCACCAGCGGCGCGAAGCTGCCGTGATCGAACCCGCGCTGGGCATCGAGCCGCGCCGAGAACCCTGCGCTCTGGATCAACTGCCGCGCCTGCTCGGCCAGCGCTGGCAGGCCCGGAGCCATGTACTGGACATGGTAGGTATGCTCGGGGAAGCCAGCGTAGTCGTAAACCATGGGAGGCCGTTCGGCGGCCATCACGGTGAACTCGCGCTCCTCCCAATGGGCGGAGATCACGAGCACCGCCTTCGGTCGCTCGCCGAGCTGGCGCGGCATGTCCCGCAGGGACTGCGCCAGACGGTCGTACATGAACCGCCCCGGGTTTCGTGGAGGCTGGTTGGTTTAAGTCAGACCTCCACTGTGGAGGCTTGACTGGCGAGTTGCCGGTAGTAGTTTGCCTCAGCTTCTGCCGGCGGGATGTATCCAATGGGTCCGAATAACCTGTGGTGGTTGAACCAGGACACCCATTCCAGTGTTGCCAACTCCACCGACTCCCGGGTTGGCCAGGAGCGGCGATGAATCACTTCAGCCTTGTACAGCCCGTTGATGGTCTCGGCCAGGGCGTTGTCGTAGCTGTCGCCCTTGCTGCCCACCGAGGGCTCAATGCCGGCCTCCGCAAGCCTCTCTGAGTAGCGAATGGACACGTATTGAGAGCCGCGATCGGAATGATGGATCAATGAGCCATCGCGCTCGGGCTGTCTGTCATAGAGCGCCTGTTCCAGGGCATCCAGAACGAAGTCCGTGTGCATGGAACGGCTCACGCGCCAGCCCACGATACGCCTCGCATACACGTCGATCACAAAGGCCACGTACAACCAGCCCTGCCAAGTGGAGACATAGGTGAAATCTGAGACCCAGAGCTGATTGGGGCGGTCCGCTTTGAACTGCCGATTGACCCGATCCAGTGGGCACGGTGCCTTGGCATCACTGATGGTGGTTCGCACCACCTTGCCTCGCACCACACCGCGCAGGCCCAGGCGACGCATGAGCCGCTCGACCGTGCAGCGCGCCACCTTGATGCCCTCCCGGTTCATCTGCAACCAGACCTTGTCGGCACCGTAGACGCATTTGTTGGCCTGCCAGACGCGCTCGACCTGAGGAACCAAGGTCTCGTCACGTTTGGCACGAGCACCGCGCAGTTGGGGATTGCGTTGATGGGCAGCATGGCGCCAATAGCCTGAAGGGGCGATCTGCAGCACTTTGCAGATCGACTCGACCCCGAAGGCCTGTCGATGCTGATCAACGAAGTTGTTCAGGACTTCAGACGGCGGTCGAGCTCCGCCTGGGCGAAAAACGCACTGGCCAGTTTCAGAATCTCGTTGGCTTTGCGCAGCTCCTTGTTCTCGCGCTCGAGCTCCTTCAGGCGCTGCAGCTCGGAGGTGGTGATGCCTTCCTTGACCCCCGTATCGATTTCATCGCGCTTGACCCATTCGTTGAGGGTCTGCGGCACACAGCCAATCTTGGGAGCGATGGATTCAATGGCGGCCCACAGCGAGGGGTACTCGCCTCGGTGCTCCTGCACCATGCGAACAGCCCGCTCGCGGACCTCGGGTGAGAACTTGTTTGACTTCTTGCTCATGGCTCAATCCTCTCAGAGAAAAGAGCCTCCTCAAAATCCGGGGCGGTTCATACATGCCGTTGGACTGCGCCATCATGTATCGCCAGGGCCCACCGCCGTGTGAGATGAAGTAGGTCGGCAATCGCTCCGTTGTCACGGGCATGGTCCGCTCTTACAGAGCTTTATGCGTGCCGTCGCAAAGCGCGCCGTTCTTGCTTTGCTTGCAGCCGCAAAAATAGACAGTCTTGCTTTCGTCGGCGCTGTAGTTGGTCGGCACGAACTCACCGCCCTTGTGGCTGCCGTCGCAGAACGGCTGCGATTTGCTGAGACCGCAGGCACACCAGTAGTAGTCCTTGCCTTTTTCCACGTCGATTGCGAACGGCGTGGTGGCGGCGATATGCGGCTTACTCATGTTGAGCTCCTGAGGATGATTAAGAAGTGATACGGCATTGGTTGAAGGCATCAACGAAAGCGCGGCTGATGGGCAGCCTCTTTGAGACTGGATGTCTACCCGACTGACCATGAGGAATAGCTTAATGTTTAATTTTGGTTAATCAATAGCTGTATTATTAACACATCATTTCCTCACAAGAAACCATAAATGGATCGTCTGACCAGCCTTCGCGTTTTCAGGGAAGTGGTCGAGGCTGGCAGCTTTTCCCGCGCCGCGGCGCGCCTCACCATGTCCGCTCCGATGGCCAGCAAGCATGTCGCCCAGCTCGAACGAGACCTCGGTGCGAGGTTGCTGCACAGGACCAGCCGCAAGCTCAGCCTGACGGAGGCCGGCGCGATGTACTACGCACAATGCCGCGAGGCGCTCGACACGCTGCAGGCTGCCGAAGCGGCGCTTCGGCAAAGCGCGCAGGCACCACGCGGACAATTGAAAATCAGCGCGCCCGTCTGGTGTGCAAACCGGCATTTCGCCAGCGTACTGGCGGCCTACCGCAACACCTATCCGGAGGTGCTGGTCGACATGCGACTGGAGAACCGCAAGATCGACCTGGTCGCCGACGGCTACGACCTCGCGCTGCGCGCCACGCGCGAACTGTCCCCGGCGCTGATTGCACGGCCGATTTGTCCCGTGCAGTTCCACCTGGTCGCAACCCCGGCTTACCTGAAGCGCGAAGGCTCTCCGCGCAGACCCTCCCATCTGGTCAGGTGCAGCGCCGTGGTACCCAACTACGTGAACCTCGATGGCCTCGAAATGCAGGGACCTGCCGGCAAGGCGCGGATCAAGCTGAATGCGGTGATGCGCTCGGACGACAGCACGCTCACCTATCACGCGATGCACGCCGGCATGGGCATGGCGTTCCTCCCCGAATGGACGGTCGACGACGATCTGGCCGCGGGCTGCCTCGCGCGCGTGCTGCCGACCTACACGGTGCCCCCTTTCACGCTGTATGCGGTTTACACGAATCGGCAGTACGTGACACCCAAGCTGAGAACCTTCATCGACTTCTTCAGTGAAGCGCTTGGCGGGGGCAAGTCGTTAGCGCAACAGCCGGATCGATGAACCGAAACTGTTGCAAGCCCCGGGTGTCGATCACTTCGCCGCTGATCGTGGGCACAAAAGCGGCGGCTAAACAGACCGCACAAAATCAACGATGGACACATCGGCAGAAAGCACGCGCTGGCCGATCAACACATTCCAGTGCGCCTCCGAGCCATGCGCCATGCGCCACTCGTGCAGGCGCCGGGTCAGCAATTGCAGGTCGTATTCTTCCGCAATACCGATAGCGCCGTGCAGTGCATGCGCGATGGAGGCGACCAGAACCGCCGCCTCACTGGTGCGGGACTTGGCCATCGCTGCGGCGAGCAGGGACGGTGCCGCAGCGTCGGTGTGGAAGGCCGCTTCGGCTGCCATCGAGGCAGCAGCCACATGTTCGGCCATGACGCTCAACTGGTGCTGCACCGCCTGGAACTTGCCCAGGGTTTTGCCGAACTGGATGCGGTCATTGCAGTGTTTCAGTGTCATTTCGAACACACGGGTCATGGCCCCGCTGAGCACGGCGGCGTGCAAGGCCGCCGCGAACGTCGGCAGCAGCGGGCCAGCGCCGGGCACGTGCGTCGCGACGCGCGCATCGGACCAGCGCAGGGTGGCCGTCAGGCTCCCGTGCACGCCGCTTGCTTCACGCTGCGCCGCTGCGCAGTGCAGCAGCAACAAGGCATCACCATCTTGGGCCAGCACGAAATCCGCCAGCATGCCGTAAGGTGTGAAAGAGCACACGATAGCGCCACCGGCCTCGCGCCGCAACGCAGCGCCCAGCGTAATCATGCCGCTGGGCATCGCAAACTGCGACCCCAGCAGCGCTCGCGCCACAATCGTCTGCGCCACCGGCACCGGCACCGTGTAGCGGCCGAAGCTGCACAGTATCGGGAACAGATCGGCCAGCGGGAGGCCGGCACCGCCAGCGTCCTCGGACGCCAGCAGTTCGAGGAAGCCGGCACCTTGCAGCGCCTGCCACAGCTTAAGCGGCGAGCCGCCCGCTTCAATCGCGCGCACCACGGCGGGCGTGCACTGGTCCTGGAGGATATCTTCAATCGCTTGTGCAAACATGGAATGCTTTCTTTTTCAGCGCAGACCCAGACCGCGCGCGATCATGCCGCGCAGGATCTCGCGCGTGCCGCCGCGCAGGGAATAGGTGGGCGCCATCTGGCTCACATAAGCCACGGCGCGGTACAACTCGGCATCGACCAGGGCGTCCGGGTCCATGGCGAGGGCGGCTTCGATCACAGAGGGAATGCTCTGCTCGAATTCGGTGCCAATGTCCTTGACCAGGGCCGCTTCGACCAACGGGCTGTCCCCGTTGACGAGCTTGGCCGTGACGGCGATCGACATGTTGCGCAGCGTGGCCAGGTGCGTGGCGAAACGCCCGATGGTGGCGGCATGGACCGAGACCGCCGGTGTCTTGCGCAGGCAGGTGATCCAGTGCTCCAGCAGCACGATGCTGGAGTACACCCGCTCCGGGCCGCTGCGCTCGAAGGCCAGTTCGGCATTGACTTGCGCCCAGCCGCTGCCTTCATGGCCGATCAACGCGTCGTCGGTCAGCAGCACGTTGTCGAAGAACACTTCGGAAAAATGTGCATCACCCGCCAGGTCACGGATCGGGCGCACCGTCACGCCGGGCAATGCCAGATCGACAATGAACTGCGACAAGCCTTTTTGCCGGTCCTGCGGCTCGCCCGACGAGCGCACCAGCGCGATCATGTAGTGGCAGTGCTGCGCGTTGGTGGTCCATATCTTGCGGCCGTTCAGCCGCCAGCCGCTTGAACCGTCAATTTGGCAGCGCGTGGCCCGCGTGCCGACGCTGGCGAGGTCGGAGCCGGCATTGGGCTCACTCATGCCGATGCAGAAAAACGCCTCGGCGGCGCAGATTTTCGGCAGGTAGAACTGGCGTTGCGCCTCCGTGCCGAACTTGAGGATCAAGGGCCCGCTCTGGCGGTCGGCGATCCAGTGCGCGGAAACCGGGGCGCCGGCGGCCAGCAGTTCTTCCACCAGCACGAAGCGCGAGAAGGCGTCCAGGCTGGCGCCACCGTATTGCGCCGGCAAGGTCACGCCGACCCAGCCCCGTGCGGCCAGCTTCTTGCTGAAAGCGGCATTGAAACCCATCCATGAACGGGCCCGGATGTCGGCGGGCATTGGCTCAAAACTGGATTGGAGAAAGGCCTTCACCTCGGCGCGAAATGAATTCGTCCTGGCGGGCAGGGCGGCGAACCGGAAAGCGGACAGCAGGTTGTTCAAGAAATTTTCCTCCGAGGGGTTCATTCACCGCCGAGTTGAGGCGCCGCCCCAGGCGATACATCAGATCGGGCTGCGCTCCACCAGCTGGGCGGAAATGATCAGGCGCTGCAATTCGTTGGTGCCCTCGCCGATGCACAGCAGCGGCGCATCGCGGTAGTAGCGCTCGACATTCATTTCCTTCGAGTAGCCATAAGCCCCGTGGATGCGCAAGGCCTCCATCGAGTTCTCGACCGCCGCCTCGCTGGCGAACAGCTTGGCCATGCCG
>Ga0156231_1099_pt1 | contig 8571 bp, 9 predicted proteins | sample RifCSPlowO2_12_FD_107878 | JGI IMG/M metagenome (GOLD analysis project Ga0156231, IMG submission 107878) | Burkholderiales bacterium RIFCSPLOWO2_12_FULL_64_99
TGACGCACAGGTTGTCGTGCGCCGCCCAGGACAAGGCGATGGCGGGGTTCCAGCGCGCAAAGGCCTGGCAGATCAGGCCCGAGCTGAACAGGTCCATGCCCGCGCCACCATGCTCGGCAGGCACGGTGGCCCCCATGAAGCCAGCCGCTCCAATTCTCTGAAAGATATCAGATGGCCACCACTCCTCGTCGTCCATGCGGCGCGCGAGTGGCACGAATTCCTTGCGCGCGAACTTGTCGGCGGCTTCGAGCACGGCACGGTCGTCGGCGGAGAGGGCAAAACTGCGAGGCGTGGACATAAAGGATGCCTATCAATGCGTGGGCTGCGGGCAAGGTGTCACGGCGCGCGCCCAAGCTGCGGGGACGAGGTCTCTTTGGGTTTGCGCGAATTTAATGAGGGATTGCCGAACTGTCAAGCGTTAGGTAGAATTCGTTGCAGGCGCTCACCTGAAGTGCCAGAGATCTGGAGACTTCGGCCATGGGAGGCGGAATCGGTGCGGATTCATTGGCGGGGGCCGACCTGTTGCTCAAGCAGGTGGTCACCCGTGCCGCATTCACCCGTGACACCTATCGGATCACGCCGCTCGCGGCGCGACCCTTCATCAGTGACAAACGACGCTTCGACCTAAGGAAACAGCCTTGACCCACGAACGCGGGATGAACCTGCTGCGCCGCCAAAACGTGGGCGACAACTTGCGCCGCGCGGTGAAGGCAACCGGAGAAAAACATACGGTCATCTTCGAGTTCTGTCGTGGCCGCCGGCCCGGCTTCGAGGCGCCGAAGCGGATTCACTTCCGAAGCTCGCTGCCAATCAGTGCGGCCAACAAGATCCTCAAGAAGGACCTCAAAACCGAGTATGCCAACGCGGACAAGGGCGGCTGAGGCCGTCGGCCTCCCGGTGTCCGAGTCCAAAACGTTTCGATCGAAACATTTCAACCCAAGGAGTCAGTGCGATGAACCAGAAAGTTATTGTTGCCGGTGTGGGCATGATCCCGTTCACCAAACCGGGCGCCAGCGAGCCCTATCACGTGATGGGAGAAAAGGCGGTGCGCCAGGCCATGGCCGATGCGCGCGTCGAATACCCCATGATCCAGCAAGCCTATGTGGGCTATGTGTATGGCGATTCCACCTGCGGCCAGCGGGCGCTCTACCCGGTGGGCATGAGTGGCATCCCCATCGTCAACGTCAACAACAATTGCTCCACCGGCTCGTCGGCGCTGTTCCTGGCGCGCCAGGCGGTCGAAAGCGGTGCCGCCGAGTGCGTGCTGGCCCTGGGCTTCGAGCAGATGGCCGCCGGAGCCATCAAGGCCCAGTTCGAGGACCGGCCGACACCGTTCGAGGAGTTTGACCGGGCCACCGCCGAGCTTGTGGGTCATCCGGAAATCCCGCTGGCCATTCGCTACTTCGGCGGTGCCGGCAAGGCGCACATGGACAAGTACGGCACCCAACTGGCGACCTTTGCCAGCATTCGCGCCAAGGCCAGCCGCCATGCCGCCAACAACCCGCTGGCGCTGTTTCGCAAGGAGGTCTCGGTCGATGACGTGATGAACGCACCGATGCTGTGGGAGGGCGTGATGACCCGCCTGATGGCTTGCCCGCCGACCTGCGGCGCCGCTGCTGCGGTGATTTGCTCCGAAGCCTTCGCCAAAAAGCATGGGCTCGACACCCGCGTGTCGATTACCGCCCAGGCAATGACGACCGATTTCCCCAGCACCTTCGAGTCGCACGACATGATGCGCGTGGTCGGCTTCGACATGGCGCGCGATGCGGCGCAAAAGGTCTACAAGCAGGCCGGCATCGGGCCGCAGGACGTGAACGTGGTTGAGCTGCACGACTGCTTCGCGCAGAACGAACTGATCACCTACGAGGCGTTGGGCCTGTGCCCGGAGGGCGGCGCGGAGAAGTTCGTGCTCGATGGCGACAACACCTATGGCGGCAAGGTGGTGACCAACCCGTCGGGCGGCCTGTTGTCGAAAGGTCATCCGCTGGGCGCGACCGGCCTGGCGCAATGTTTCGAGCTGACCCATCAACTGCGCGGCACGGCGGAGCAACGCCAGGTCAAGGGTGCGCGTGTGGCCTTGCAGCACAACCTCGGGCTGGGCGGCGCTTGCGTCGTCACGCTTTACCAAGCCGGCTGAGCGCAGGCGCAGCAAACCAGAAGCTGGAGTCCCATGATTGACAAGCAATTCATCGGTTACGAGGTGCCGCCCACGCTGTGGGATGTGGAGAAGGGGCGCATCCGCTTTTTCGCCGAGGTGATCGGTGCCACCGACCCGATCTACTTCGACGCGAGCGCCGCCCAGGCCGCTGGCTACCGCAACGTCGTGGCACCACCGACCTTCATCTTTGGCGCCGAGAGCGATTCGGGGGTGTTGATGACGTTGCTCGACACGCTCAAGATCGACTTGCGCAAGGTCTTGCACGGCGAGCAACGCATTGACTACCACGCCCCGGTGTGCGCTGGCGACACGCTGCGCTTCCAGACCCGCGTCACCGACATCTACGACAAGAAGGGCGGCGCGCTCGAGTTTGTCGTCAACGACACGAAAGTCACCAATCAGCTCGGCGAGCATGTCTCTGACCTGCATTCGGTGGTCGTCGTGCGCCACGCCTGAAGGACTATTCATGAACACTCAAGTAAAAATCCTGGATGTTGGTGACGAAATGCCTGTACTGGAATTGCCACCGATCAGCCGCACCACACTGGCACTGTTCGCCGGTGCGTCGGGTGACCACAACCCGATCCACATCGACATCGACTTCGCCCGCAGCGCGGGTATGAAGGATGTGTTCGCGCAGGGTATGTTGTCGATGGCCTACCTCGGGCGTGCGCTCACCGAATGGGTGCCGCAGCGCCAGCTCCTCAGCTATGGCGTTCGCTTCGCGGCCATGACCCACCTCGGCGACCGCATACGCTGCACGGGCAAGGTGCTTGAAAAGATTGAGCATGCAGGTCGGCCCTGCGCGCGCGTTCAAATCAGCGCGACGAAGGCGACAGGCGAAATCACGCTGGCCGGCGAGGCACTGGTTGCCTTGAACTGAGGCCTCCGTTTGGCGGCCCGACTTTTTATTTATTTCCTTTTAATCACAAGCAAGGACACACCATGAAAACACTTGAAGGCAAAGTTGCCATCGTCTCCGGATCGGGTCGCGGCATCGGCCGCGCCATCGCCATGAAACTCGCCCGCGAAGGCGCCAAGGTGGTCGTCAATGACCTGGACGCCGGCCCGGCCGAGCAGACCGTGGCCGACATCAAGGCCGCTGGCGGCATGGCGCTGGCTTGTGCCGGCAGCGTCACTGCCGACGGCTTCGCTGAAAAGTTCGTCAAGACCGCGATCGACGGCTTCGGCGGCCTGGACATCATCATCAACAACGCCGGCTACACCTGGGACAACGTGGTTCAGAAGATGACGGACGAGCAATGGAACGCGATCATCGACGTGCATCTGACCGCGCCGTTCAAGATTTTGCGCGCTGCTTCGGAGTTCATCCGCGTCGCCTCGCGCAAGGAAGCCGAAGCGGGGCAGGAGGTGTTTCGCAAGGTGGTCAACATTTCGTCCATCGCCGGCACCGGTGGCAACGCCGGTCAGGCCAACTACTCGGCGGGCAAGGCCGGCATCATTGGTCTGACCAAGGCGCTGTCCAAGGAGTGGGGTCGCTACAAGGTGAACGTCAACGCCGTTGCTTTTGGCATGATCAAGACGCGGCTGACCGAGGCACCAGCCAGTGGCGATGCCTCCATCGACGTCGAGGGTCGCAAGATCAAGGTCGGCGTCAACCCCGAGCTGCTGGAAATGATGGAGCGCACCATTCCGTTGGGTCGCGGCGGCACGCCCGAGGAGGCAGCCGGGTCGGTCTACCTGCTGTGCATTCCCGAGTCGAACTACGTCAGCGGACAGACGCTGATCTGCGGCGGCGGCATCTCGATCTAAAGCGCAAGCCGAACGCAGAAAGGCCCACGATGGACATCGATTTCAGCCCGGAAGACATGGCGTTCCAGCAAGAGGTTCGCACCTGGTTCAAAGCCCACACACCGTCCGATCTCAAGCGCAAGGCCGTCACCGGAGAGATGCTGCAGAAGAACGACATCGTTCAATGGCAGCGCCGACTCGATGGCCAGGGCTGGCTGGTCACCGGCTGGCCCAAGGAGCATGGAGGGCCGGGCTGGACGCCGACGCAGCGCTACATTTTCGACCTGGAGCGCGCGGCGGCCAGCGCGCCGGTGGGGCTGTCGATGGGCGTCATCATGCTCGGACCGGTGCTGATTGCCTTCGGCACGCCAGAGCAAAAGGCGCAGTACCTGCCGCGCATCCGCCGCTGCGAGGACTGGTGGTGCCAGGGCTATTCCGAGCCCGGCGCCGGCTCCGACCTGGCCAGCCTGAAGACCACGGCCGTGGCCGATGGCGATGATTACGTCATCAACGGCTCCAAGATCTGGACCACCTACGCGCACTGGGCCACGCACATGTTCTGCCTGGTGCGCACCGCCAACAGCGGCAAAAAGCAAGAGGGCATTTCCTTCCTGTTGATCGAGATGGACCGCCCCGGCATCGATGTCAAACCTATTGTATCGATCGACGGCGAACACCACCTGAACCAGGTTTTTCTGACCGATGTGCGCGTGCCCAAGAGTAATCTGGTGGGTCGCGAAGGTCAGGGCTGGGACATTGCCAAGTACCTGCTCACACACGAGCGCACCAGCATTGCCGGCGTGGCCGACTGCAAGGCGCACATGTCCAACCTGCGCGTGGCCGCCGCCGAGCGCCGCTCGGGTGGCCAACCGCTGATGGAGGACGCGGCGATGCGGCTCAAGCTGGCGCGCGCCGAGATCGAACTGATGGCGCTCGAATACACCAACTTCCGCGTGCTGGCCGCCACCGCCTCGGGCAAGGCGCCGGGGCCGGAATCCTCGCTGCTCAAGACCATGGGCACTGCGGTGCAACAGACCTTGGCCGAGTTGGGCGTCGAGATCGCCGCCGAGCAAGCCTGGCCCTGGCATGACGGCGGCGAGTTTGGCAGCGGACGCCATGCCCATGCAATGCCGCACTACTGTTTCTCGCGCGCTGCCACGATTTACGGCGGCAGCGACGAGGTGCAAAAGAATGTATTGGCCAAGATGCTGCTGGCCGGCGGCACGCGCTAAGGATCGTCATGAACTTTGATCTCTCCGAAGAACAAAAGATGCTGCGCGACGCGGCACAGAAATTTCTGCGCACCGAATACCGTTTCGATGCCCGCAACCAGATCGTTGCGTCAGCGTCCGGCATGAGCCGGGAGCACTGGCAGCGATTCGGCGAATTCGGCTGGCTTGGGCTCGGGCTGCCCGAGGCGCATGGCGGCTTTGGCGGCGTGGTCGAGTTGATCCAGATCGCCGAGGCGATGGGGGCTGCGCTGGTGGTCGAGCCCTACCTGGCCAGCACGGTGCTGGGCGCGCAGGCGCTGACGCGCGCGGGCAGTGCTGCGCAGCAGGCGGCCTGGCTGCCCGGGCTCGCGTCCGGCCAGCGGATACTCGCATTGGCGCACGGCGAGGCCGATGCCCGTCATGAACTCAGCTATGTGATCACGCGTGCCACGGCCAAGGACGGTGGCTGGCTGCTGTCGGGTCGCAAGAGCGGCGTGCTGGGCGCCCCTTGGGCCGATGGCTTCGTGGTCGTCGCCAGAACCTCGGGCGCAGCGGACGAGCGCCAGGGCATCAGCCTGTTTCTAGTGAGTGCCAAAACGCCGGGCGTGCAGGTGGCGGGCTACCGGTCCTACGACGGCAGTCGCGCCGGTGATCTGATACTGGAACAGGTCGTGCTCGGGGCCGACGCACTGCTGGGCACGGAAGGCGAGGGCCTGGGGCTGCTTGAGCACCTGGTTGATCTTGGCATTGTTGCCGCCTGCGCCGACGCCCTGGGTGCCATGGGCGCGCTGTTGCGCAAAACTGGCGAATACGTCAGCACGCGCAAACAATTTGACGTGCCGATTGCCAGCTTCCAGGTCATCCAGCACCGGCTGGTCGACATGTTCGCCGCGGTCGAGGCCAGCCGCTCCCTGGTGCTGATGGCGGCCCTGCATGCCGATCATGCTGATGCGGCCACCCGCTCGCGTGCCGTGTCGGCGGCCAAGTCGGCCATCGGCGAACGCGCACGGTATGTGGCGCAGCAAGCGGTGCAGCTGCACGGCGGCGTGGGCATGACCGATGAGCTGGACATCGGCCATTACTTTCGCCGCCTCACGCTCTTTTGCAACCTGTTGGGCAGCACCGACCACCACCTGCAGCGCTTTGCGGCGCTGCGTGCGGAGGCCTGATCGCCTGATGACCGACCCACACTGAGCCACTTTAGGGGCTGCCAAAATGAGCTTGATGACATCCACCGCCGCGCCGAACTCGCCCGAGTTCCAGCGCAACCGTGAAGCCTACGAGGCGCGCATTGTTGATCTGCATGAACGCCGCACGCGTGCCCTGGTCGGCGGCCCCGAAAAGGCGCGCCTGCTGCACAAGAAGCGCAAGCAATTGCTGCCGCGCGAGCGCCTGGCTGCCGTACTCGACCCCGGCTCGCCCTTCCTCGAGTTCGGGCAGCTTGCCGGCGACGGCCTGTACGAGGGCGTGCCGCCGGGCGGCAGCATCATCACCGGCGTGGGGCTGGTGTGCGGGCGCGCCTGCATGCTGATGATCCACGATGCCACGGTCAAGGGCGGCACCTACTACGGCATCACCGCTAAAAAGCATGTGCGGGCCCAGATGTTCGCCTGGCAGCACCGGCTGCCGTGCATCACCATGGTCCAGTCGGGCGGCGCCAACCTGCCGGAGCAGGCGCATATTTTCCCCGACGACGGCCAGTTCGGCTCCATTTTCTACAACCAGATCCGCATGTCGGCCGAGGGCATCACCCAGATCGCGACCGTGCACGGGCCGTCTACCGCCGGCGGCGCCTATCTCCCGGCGCTGTGCGACGAAGCGGTGATCGTGCGCAACCAGGGTGCGATGTTCCTCGCCGGGCCCGAGCTGGTGTACGCCGCCACCAAGGAAGAGGTTGACATTGAAACCCTGGGCGGCGGCGAGATGCACAGCCGCATCAGCGGCGTCACTGACCACCTGGCCGAGAACGATGGCCATGCCATCGCCATCGTGCGCGGCATCGTGGCCAACCTCGGTACCGCAGCCAAGCAGCGCTGGGACGTGGTGCCGCCGCTGCCGCCGCGCCATGACCCGCGCGAGATCTACGGCATTGTCAGCGCCGACAACCGGCATCCGACCGACAACCGCGAAGTGCTGCTGCGGTTGATCGACGACAGTGACCTGCAGGAGTTCAAACCCCTGTACGGCGACACCATGATCTGCGGCTTTGCTCGCATCAAGGGCTTTCAGATCGGCATTCTAGCCAACAACGGCGTGATCTTCTCCGAGAGCGCGCTCAAGGGCGCGCACTTCATTGAGTTGTGCTGCCAGCGCGACATTCCGCTGCTGTTCATGGCCGATGTGTCGGGCTTCATGGTCGGCAAAGCCGTGGAGCAGCAGGGCATTGCCAAGCACGGCGCCAAGTTCATGACGGCCATGGCCTCGGCCAACGTGCCGCGCTACACGCTGATCACCGGAGGCTCGTACGCGGCGGCCTACCTGGCGATGTGCGGGCGCCCGTTCAAGCCCAACGTGATGATGATGTGGCCTACCGGCCGCGCCGCGCTGATGGGCCCAGAGCAGGCCGCCACCACCCTGGGCCTGGTGCGCGAGAACATCCACCGGCGCGAGGGCACTAGCTGGAGCGACGAAGAACGCGAGCAATTCAAGCAACCGATACGCGAGCAGTTCGAGAGCTTTTCCAGTCCCTACAACTACGCCTCCAACCTGTGGTGCGACATGGTGATTGACCCGCTGGAAACACGCGACACCATGGCTTTGCTGCTGGAGCTGGCGGGCCGCGTGCCGGCGCGCGACACGCACTTCGGCGTGTTCCGCATGTAATCCTTTGGCCCACCGAATTGAACATGCTCGACGCCATTCTCTCCGGTTGCCGCGTGCTCGACCTGACCCAAAACGTGGCCGGCCCGTTTTGTACCCAGACCCTCGGCGACCTCGGCGCCGAGGTTATCAAGATCGAACGCCCCGGCAGCGGCGACGATGCGCGCCAGTGGAAACCGCCCGAAGTGGCCGGCGTCTCGACCGGCTTCGCGGCGCTGAACCGCAACAAGAAGAGCGTCTGCATCGACCTCGACAGCGCGGCCGGCCAGCAGCTGGTTGCGCGCCTGGCGGCCGGTACCGACGTGCTGGTGCATTCGCTCAAGCCCGGCAGCGCCGAAGCGCGCGGCCTCGGCGACGAACACCTGCGACCGACCAATCCTCGCCTCGTGTACTGCGCGATCAGCGCCTTCGGCGAGGTCGGCCCGATGCGCGCGCTGCCCGGCTACGACCCGCTGATGCAGGCCTTCACCGGCATCATGAGCGTCAGCGGCCACGAAGGTGACGAGCCGGCGCGCGTCGGCGTGTCGCTCATCGACATGGGCACCGGCATGTGGGCCACGATGGCCATCCTGGCCGCGCTGCTGCGCCGCGCCACCACGGGCGAAGGCATGCGCGTGCACGCCAGCCTGC
>Ga0156231_1019_pt1 | contig 7699 bp, 1 predicted proteins | sample RifCSPlowO2_12_FD_107878 | JGI IMG/M metagenome (GOLD analysis project Ga0156231, IMG submission 107878) | Burkholderiales bacterium RIFCSPLOWO2_12_FULL_64_99
GTTTGCAAGATCTGCTTCGCGGACCAGGCCTCCTGCGGCCACACGTCGTGGCGTCAGTGTCCTTTCTGGCCCATCCTGCCCGGGGCGAACAAGCGCACTGCGTACACCATCGACCAGATCGCCAGCGCCCGGAAGGCACACAACCTCCCGGCTCGCCCCGTCGACACCCGCAGCCCCTCCAAATAGGGAGGGGTCGAGGCCCAGCTCGCCTTCCTGGGCCTCGGTCCCGTTTGGAGAGGCCCCTCGCTGGACTCCGGCGCCAGCATATCGGTCGTCGGGGAAGCCCTCCTGCACGCCCTGGCGGACGACGATTTGACTTTCGACCGGCTCCATACGCCCAACGCACCTCGCTATCGCGCCATCGACGCCAACCCAGTCCAGTCCTTGGGCACCGTCACGTTCCACGCCTGCCCCGCCTGGACCTTCACCCTGATCCCCGGCACCTTCTGGGTCCTCGGCCGGGATCACGTCACGCTGGAACAGGTCCTGCAGCCCAAGCCCCACCTGGCACCCACCCTTCAGTGTGCCTGCAAATTGCAGGACCTGCCCGCCGACGGCCGTGTGCCGCTGCTCCTGCTCGCACAGCACACGCCAGACCGCTGCACGGAGCAGCCCGTCGCCGTGATCTGCGCACTCGATCGCTGGGGGCTCCAGCACGGCGACCTCCACGCCACGCCCGACGACACCTGCGAAACGTGCATCCTCTGCCAGCGGGTCCTCTCCCCACCGACATCGACACACCCACCAACGACCGTCGGACGACGGCTGTGCCTCGACACCAAGGAAATCCGGGCGCTCGACGGCAGCACCACGTATTGGCACTGCCTCTCGGAAGCAGTGTCGGCCTTCCCCCTGCTGTGGGCCACGCAGGACAAGAACGGCTCTACAATCGCCACAACCTCGGAGCGCCTGCTGCAGGACATGAGCGCGCTGCTCGAGGCCACGGACTCCTGGCACCCCGGCAGCACCACCCTGTGGGTCGACCCGGCCTTCACGGTCGTCGTCCGTGAGTACCTCAAGGAACGCTTCGGCCTCCACGATGTCCTGCGACGCACCCGCGAGTCGCACGTGCCCTCCGCGGAAGGCATCTTCAGCCACTTCGGCAGCCTCCTCCGACGGCTGCACGACCGGTACCCGGACACAACCGAACGCTGGGTTGTCGCCCAGGTCGTCATCGCAAATACCCCACGCCCGGGCCTCTCCACAAAGGCCCACCCCGTGACCCCAGCTTTCGTCCTCCTCGGACGGGCCTACCTCCCCCCTACCTGTCCCCTGATGCCAGCGCAACTCGCGCAGCTCTGCCTCGACACGCACGACCCGCTGCAGACCCACCGACGCCGGGCCCTGGAGCACACCCTCGACAAGCTCGGCACCTTCGCGGCAGACCGGAACATACGTTACGGCATGGGCAAGACCCCACGCGTGGGCGATCGCGTGGCCATCCTCCGGCCGGAACGGGAGCGGCACAAGTCCCTGCCCCCGAGGGTCCCGGGCACCATTCTGCAGCAGCTGCCCCACGGGCAATGGCTGACCCAGGAAGAGGCCTCCGGTCGGGCGACGTGCTTGCTGGGATGGCAGCTCAAACTGCTGCACCGCCCTTTCCCCGAGAACGCTGAGATCACGTACGACCCACTCCCGGTGCCCGAACCGGAACCCGCAGAGAGGGACGACGACACGATCACCGGACCGCCGCCAGACCCAGCCCCCCACACGGACACCGGCCGCATACCGGCCTCCCCGGACCGGGCCTGGGTCACCTTCCGGACCCGACCGAACGAACCCAGCTCCTGGGTGAACCACGCCATCCACCTGCCCACCAATCGGTACCTCTGCAACGCCCGTACCGGACGCAAAGCCGGGCGCCAACCCACCCCCCAGCCCGGCGTGCCCAATTGCCCCTCCTGCGCCGCCGCCACAGCATCAGCATCGCCACCCGCCCTCGGAGCCCTGCCCCCGCTCCCGCCGCCGCCCTCCACCCCCACCTCCCCGGGGTGGTGGGCACGACTCGTCCCCGACGTCAAGCGCCTCTGGACTCGCTGGACCTCCGGGCCGCCCCTGCCCGAACCGCCCTATTCGCCCTCGCCACGCTCCATGCTCACCTTCGCCACCCCGGACAGCCCCGCCGCCGACGCACCGCCAAGCTCCAGCCAGCCCCCGGACGCTGCCGCCGCCACACCCCGGGAGGGGCGGGATCCAGCACGGGGGAAGACCACGGACGATGACCTCGCCCATGCACCGCCGCCACCGGCGCCGCCAAGCAAGGGGGAACTGCAACCAACCCCCCCATCGACACCACCCCCCCTGGCCAACACACGCCCCCGGCGGGCGGGCGCGGGCCAAGGCACGCGCTCATACCAATCCTACGACGGCTCGACACGCGTGCTCATTCCCGCCGACGCCGACCTGCCCCTCGCCGCCTTCTCTTCACCCCGCGACGCACTGGCCCAGCTCGGGATCGGGGGAAAATTCGACATGGTAACCGACTCGCCCATCTCCTACCAACAACTCCTGGACGAGGTCGCCGCCAGTAACCACTGCCTGATTGACCTCGCCGACGCCATACGCAAAGGCATCGAAGCGTGGACAGGCGATCCGGCATGCACACCCCTCCCGGACCAACCGGCCAAGGACTTCGCACGGACCGTCTCCGCCGGGTGGGCCATCAGCCGCAAGAACGGTCACTACAAAGCTCGCCTGGTGTGCAGGGACCTACGACCCAAGGGTCCCGAAGGCCCCGAGGCCCCCGCCGTGGAGACCCAGGGCGCACTCCTCTGGGTCATACACGTCCAGCTCGCCGTCACGCTGGCCGCCGCCCTCTCCCTCCCTCGGCCGGCGTTCACACCCAACCACGCCACAACCATGAAGCAGCTGGCGGACGCCAAATACCTGAAGACCGACCCCGCCAACCTGGCACCCATGCAGCATCACACCCTACCCTTCCTCTTGATCCACTGTGACGCCAAGGACTCCTTCATGAAGATACCGCCCTCCATCGCGGACGAAGTGCGGGGCGCCACCCCCCTGGTCATGCGCATGCCCAAGGCTGTCGCCACGTTTGCCGGCATCGACCCCTTCTGGGACATTACCCACAAGTGCGGATGGGGACTCCGGACTTCGTCCCGCGCCCTCCAGCTCTTCTACAGCAGGGCTCTCCTGGCCCTGGACTGGGTCAACCATCCCGACGCCGCGGCACATTTCTACCTCTTCCCCAAGGTGCTCACGCCCGCCCGGCGGAAACGGCTGGCCCTCACGGGGGAATGGACAGTGCCGCTGCTCGCCACCGTTGCCATCCACGGGGACGATATACAGTTCTTCGGCTGGCCGCCGCTCCTGCTCGAATTCCTCGACAAGCTCGCCCTCACCCCGGGCATACCCGGCGAACTACTACTGGAAGTACGCGTCTGCTGGCCCGACGCACCCGCTATCTTCTGCGGACGACAGTACACACCGAGCCCCGGCTGGGATTTCATCACCTGTACCACGCCCCTTCCCGATGATCCCCAAGCGCTGACCTTGTCCACGGACCTCGACAACCTGCGACAGGTCACGGGGCAATGGCTGTGGCTGGCCGACCCGGTCAGCCACGCCCACGTGATGGCGATTCCCCGCCACCTGTCCGACGTGCACGATGTGGTCGGCCTCTGGAACGACATCACCGCAACGATCACACAGGGAACGACCACGCTGCCGTGGGTCCTCTACCCCCTGCCACTGGGGGGGCGCTGGTACCACACCGCCTTCGTCGACAGCTCCGACAACACCGACTCACTCGGGCACGCCGCCTGGTTCGGCCTGTTCCAGCTGCAGGCGGAATCCGACCCCAACCACTGCCTGACCTACCGCACCCGGGGCCTCCGACACACCCGCGCCGTCCGCACGGTCACCACGGGAGAGGCTTTTGCACTGGAGTACGCGTGCGGAGACAGCCTCTTCACCCGTGAATGCCTGAGCATCCTGCTCACAGAGACGGGCACGAACTGCTCCCTCCACGTGGTCAACGACAACGACGCCAACATCAAGGCTCTCGCCCCGTTGCACCCCATAACCAGCATGAGCCCGCGGGACCGCTGCCTCCGGCTGATCCGGGAATACCTCCATCCAGGCGGGGGCATCGACACCATCACCCACCAGTCCGGGGACGCCATACCTGTTGACCCCGGCACCAAGCCCTGGGCGAACGTCAGCCCGCTCTCCCTCGTGCTGCTGATAACCTCGCAACTCGGCATCCCCGTCCCCCGGGCCCTGCGCACCATACGTGACTCCCCGGACCCGGCCGCCGGCCTCGCCAGTTTCCCACAGTTTCCCTCCTTCCTTTTCCCGCACGACTCGTCTGATTCCGGACAAGGTCCGTAAGGGGGAATGTCCAAGTCCACGGGAACGGACCCGCCGCCCGCGGGGCCCGACCGAGTTCACGTTGCGCGTACAACCAACGGCCAGGCCCAGTTCCACTTCCAGCCCGGCCCGTCACCCCACAGCCCTGGAGGAACCGCTCCAACTGCAAGCCCAATAGTATGCAGCGGATTCCGCTGCCCCATGCCTCGCCCTAGTGCAGCGCGCCCATGCTGCGGCAAATGTTCGTACGGACTTTCTGCAGTATAATGCGCGTTAGTCTGAGCCCAATGCCTCGCCTGCCGCTTCTTGCTCCTGTGCACTGCTTGACTGGTCATCCAGCATGTGTCCATGAAGTGCGCGCGCAGATCGATTAACTGAGATGGTATTGTTTGTGTTCCTCGCCCTGGCCGCCGCCGCCGTCGATGCAAACATTAATCGATGGGCTGACATCAACCCCAACGCCGGAGAAACGGAGGCTGACCACCTTCTCTCCCCCACCGCGGAGTTCTCAGCAGAGTCCTTCGCCTGCAACCAGTCTAGGGGTGCCATTGCCTCTCGCGACTGCTGTTCCGCCCGTGACATCAACCCCAACGCCGGAGGCACGGAGGCTGACCACCTTCTCTCCTCCACTGCGCAGTTCTCAGCAGAGTCCTTCGCCTGCAACCAGTCTAGGGGTGCCATTGCCCCTCGCGACTGCTGTTCCGCCCGTGACATCAACCCCAACGCCAGGGGAACGGAGGCTGACCACCTTCCATCCCCTACTGCGGAGTTCTCTGTAGAGTCCTTCGCCTGCAACCAGACTACTCCTCGCGACTGCGGCTCTGCCCTTGGATGTATGACAGCCCGACAGGCAATCACCCCTTGTGAACCCGCCACAGCTGTGTACCTTTTGCCCTGTCCCGAGCATCCTGTCCTCTGCATCCATTGTGCCGAGTTCGGCTTCGTGTTCCCCCCCACCAACCACACGCGTCACACTCCGCGGCTCCCGGTCTCGGCGGGGTCCCCCCCCGCCAACCACACCGGGGGCCGAGGAGGACAGGCTCGACCCCTCCGCCAACCCCGCCGGGATACGCCCTTGGCCCGGTGGGCCGTGGCCGGTCCGGTCCCCCCGGCCGGCCACGGGGCCGGCGCTGCAATGGCCCCGGCGGAGAGACAGGCCTGCCTGCCCCGGGGTATGCCCTTGGCCCGGTGGGCCGCGGCCTGGCCGGTCCCCCCGGACAGCCGCGGGGCCGGCGCTACAATGGCCCCGGCGGAGGCCACTCTGCCCCGGAACACGCCCTTGGCCCCGGCGCGGGTTACAACGGCCCCGGGGGGAGCGCTCATCTCCGCCTTTGAGACGCTAACCCCCACGGGGCTCACGTGCGCAGTTTCACGCCCCTCACGGCCCGACGCACTGTTGGGCCCACGCGACCACTACAACGCACCCCTCACGTGCCACGTGCATCTCACGTCCCGCTGCTCGCGCCAGCCCCGGTGCATTGTGCAGAACAACGCCAACGCCAGCCTTCCGGCCCCTCCTGCCCTTTGTCCCGCGCCCCCCCCCCACACAAACACCCTCGCCACTAGCCCCTACACATCAATGTGGGGCATAGAGCGTGTGGTGGGCGACATCCGCCAGTGTGGTTACGCTAACGGGGATCGGCAACGGCAAGGTGGTGGTGTGGGGTGCGGAACGGTTTGTGCCATGTGCCCGCCCCCGTGCCCGCCGCTGCACCCGCCGCTGCACCCGTTCGCTCACCCGCCGCTGACCCGACCCGGCCGCAGTTTCCGCCCCGCACCCAACCCAGACCTACCGACCACGGACTGCCGCCGGCCCACACACTGCTGGCACGTGCTGCTGTGCTCCCCCGCAGACCAGCCGTTCGCGGTGGGCGCCCCCCTCACCAGGCGGCAGCGCCGGAGGCGGCGCCTCCCGGCGGGCGACGCGCACCAGACCCTCCCCACGGCAGGCGGGTACCGGTACCTCCCCCACTGCGGCTGGACGGCGTTCTTCTGGCTCTCCGCCGAGGACAGGAACGCCAAGATGCACGCGCTCAACGGGAACGGGCCCTGCAGCCTCACGGTGCAGGACCTCCTGGCCAACGCCGACATCCTCATCGACCCAGCGACGAAGGCCTGCCGCTGCGGGGACCCCGTCCACGCACACCCCAAGTCCACCGGCAGCACCTCCCCCACCACAACACCGGCCCCCGTCAGCATCCCCACGTACGTGGCGACGCAGCTCGCCTCCCTGGCCGAGGCTCTGCCCAACCCCAAGCCCGAGAATTGGCGCACCTTCCAGCGCGCATTCACCGCCTGGTGCCAGCAGGTCCGGGACAAAGGCGCCGCCCCCTCTGACTTCTTCGCCCAGGTGCGCGCACGCCTGGAAGCAGGAGGGCACACATCCCGCATCCGGCTCTTCTTAGACCAGCACCCGACATTCGACGTGATATCCCTGGTGCAGCACGTGGCCTCGGAGATCAAACTGCAGATCCCGGACAACAGCAGGAAGAACGTTCGCCTTTTCCGCTCGTTCAAGCTGCGCCCCGAGTCTGGACTGAAGGACAACATCTCGCGCTGGCGACAGATTTTCGAGGGCGACGACGCCTCGGTGACCTCCAAAAGCCTGCCGGAACCAGCGCGCATTCTGCTGTTCGTGGACGCAGTGGAGGAACTCCTGCAAGACGCCGGCATCCCGGACTTCGCCTTCGCCCTGGCCCACCTGACCACCCTGCACCAATCCCTCCAGGCCCTGGCCGAGGGAGAGGACGACCCCAACGACGCCGCCTCCGAAGCCGCCGTCACGATACTCTCGACCACCGACCTGACCTGGGCCTGGGTCACGCCCAAACTGGAGACCATCCTGCGAGCCCGCAACCCGGACCTGCCCGAACTGTTCCAGGAACTGGCCAACCGCCAGGGCGGACGCGCCCCTGGGGCCGGGGGCAACCGGGACCGCAGGGCATGGGCCCGCCGCCAGGACACCGCCGGCACGGTCGGCGCGCTGACTGTCCCCGCCGCGTCCACCTCCACGGGCAACGCCAACCCCAGCGTGGAACACGGCGGCGGCTCCATGTGGCGCAAGGCCGGTGCCCCCAACAAGCCCACCCCAATCGAAGCCCCGTCCGATCCGTCCTCCCACAACCGCAGCACCAGAGGTGGGGCGCGGATCCAGGTGTGGCGCGAGGGGTCCACGCCCGGTACCCAGCCCCCCGCTATGGTGTGGATGCAAGACTGCACGAACTGCGGGTCGCTCGACCACCAGACTGCGAAGTGCCCCGCCGCCAACCCGGTTTGCAAGATCTGCTTCGCGGACCAGGCCTCCTGCGGCCACACGTCGTGGCGTCAGTGTCCTTTCTGGCCCATCCTGCCCGGGGCGAACAAGCGC
>Ga0156231_1066_pt1 | contig 4926 bp, 3 predicted proteins | sample RifCSPlowO2_12_FD_107878 | JGI IMG/M metagenome (GOLD analysis project Ga0156231, IMG submission 107878) | Burkholderiales bacterium RIFCSPLOWO2_12_FULL_64_99
CTGCCCTTGATGGACACGCTGCCCGACACCGCGAGGTGCGGCCAGCTGTAGTAGTAGCTCGCCTGGCGCGGGTCCGGGCCCTTGCGGCTGGCTCCGCCCTCGCCCTGGATCAGCAGCGGCTGGGTCGGACGAAAGCGCAACGCGTAGTCGAACCCGCGCGCGGTGATTCGCGCTTCGTAACCTTCCCCGTCGCGCTCGAGCGACCAATCCTGCACGCGCACATCGGTGTCCGTTTCGCTTGCCGCCGCGAGCCCGAAGCCGACCCGCGCGGCGCGCTGATCGTGCAGCAGGCGGCCGACGCGCGCATCCGAGAGCGCCGCATGTGCGAGCAGCAGCTGTTTCGGAGCGAAGCGGCTCGGGTTGTCCTCGCCGATGCCGGGCCGGTTGCGAAAGAACGTGATCTGCATCCCCAGATCGTCGCCTTGGCCCGACCTGAGCCGGCCGGTTAGATACCACCACTCGGTGCGGTACGCCGGATGGCTGCCGTGGTCGCGGGGAAACGCCAGCGGCCGTCCGGGCCGCACCGGCGGATAATCCGCCGCTGCGACCGAACCTGGCACGAGCAGCAGCAACGGTCCGGCGAGAAACGCCCTGCGCTTCACCAGTCCTCCTTCACCGCCCGCACCGCCTCCTCGCCCATGGCCCTGCGCCCGCTCGCAAGGGCGGTCAGCACGGCCAGGCCGAGCATCACCGCGGCGAACCCGCCCAGCGTGCTCCAGGGCAGATGCAGTTCCATGCTCCAGTGGAATGACTGCCGGTTGACGACGTGGATCAGCACCATGCTGATCAGCCAGCCCAGTGCGATCCCCGTGGCCAGGCCCAGCGCGGACACCAGCGCCCCTTCCACGGCGAGCATGCCGCCGATCTGCCTGCGCGTCATGCCGACATGCCGCAGCATGCCGAACTCGCGTCTGCGCGCAAGCACCAGCGCACCGAAACTCGAGGACAGCCCGAACAGCCCGATCACCACGGCCACCGCTTCCAGCCCGTAAGTCACGGCAAACGTGCGGTCGAAGACGCGCAGCGATGTTTCCATGATCTGGCCGGGCTCGGCTATCTCCAGGTTCAGGCCACCAGGCAGCCTCGCTTGGATCGCCTCCTTGACCGACGCAACGCTGGCGCCTGGATCGAGCCAGAGCGCGCCATCGTTGACATTCCGGTCGCCCGTCAGCCGAACGTAGACCTCGCGCTCCATCACCACCGATCCCTGCTGGCGCGCATAGTCGCGCCACGTGCCCGCGATCGTGAAGCGCGCCCGCTGCCCCCCGATCGGCAGCTCGACCGTTGTCCCGACGCGATAGCCGTAGAGGTCCGCAACCGCCTCGCTCACCCACGCCGGCGGCGGGTCCCCGGATTTCGGAACGATGTGCGGCCCGACCAGCGGAATGGTGGCCTGCGGGTCGTTGCGGTCGATCGCGCGCGCCATCAGCAGCACGCGCGGCCGGCCTGCTGCGAGCAACAGTTGCTGCGTGCGCAGGAACGCCGCACGCCGCACGCCGGGAACTGCCCGGATGCTCTCCTGGTTCTCCGGCGAAAGGAACGCGGCTTCGTTATGCAGCCCGGTACGCATGTACAGATCGGCAGGCAGCAGGTGTTCCAGCCACCCGCTGAGCGAAATCCGGAACGAAGTGACCATGATCACCATCGACACCATGAGGCTGACGCTCGCCACGATCGCGGCAAGGCTCACCATCGCCTGCCCCGGGGCGCGCGCCAGCTGCGCCACGGCCAGACGCGCCGGCGCAAACGGCAGCCTGGGCACGCCGCGCAGGAACACGACCGCCAGGCGCGGCATCAGCATGATCGTGCCGATCAGAAAACAGGCGATCGCGGCGTATCCGTACAGCGGCAGCCCGCGTACGGGCGGCGCTTGCGTGAGGATTGCGGCAGCCGTCAGCACCAGCACGCCGGGCAGCACCGGCTGCAGGTGCTCGAACATCCGCTGCTCGTCGCCCGCACGGAGCGCCTGCGCAGCGGATGCCCGCGCCGCCTCGAACGCCGGGGCGAGGCTACCCGCCGCGGCGGTGGCGATACCCAGCAGTGCGAACAGCGTAAGGCCGAGCGGATCGGCCCGCACTTCGGGCCGAAGGCCGAGAAACTGCCCCGCGCCCAGATCCGCCCCGAGATGCCGTATCACCAGTTCGGCGCTTACATGCCCGAGCGCAATGCCGATGAGCGCTCCGACCGCACCCACCAGCAGCGCCTCGGCGAGCAGGCCGGCGAGAATCTGCCGGCCCGTCATGCCCAGCACGCGAAGCAGCGCGAGCTGGGAGCGGCGCCGCACGACCGCGAGCGCCTGCGTCGAGAACACGAGCAGGCCGCCCGTGAACAACGCCACCAGCGCAAGCACGTTCAGGTTCACCCGGTAGGCGCGCGACATGCTCGCGCTGCGCTCGATGTTGGCCTCGGGCCGCTCGACCACCACTCCCGGCGGCAGCTGCAGGCGCGCAGCAAAGGCGTCGATGTCCGCGCCCGGCCGCAGGCGCAGGTCGATGCGGTTGATTTGCCCGAGCCGGTCCAGGCGCCATTGCGCCGCGCCGATATCGACCACGCCCACGCGCTGTCTCAGGCTCTCCCCGCTCACGATGCCCGCCACGCGCAGCCTGACTTCCGACAGCCCGACCTGCACGCCGATCATGTCCCCGGCCTTCGCGTTCAGCCATTCGGAGGCCGGCTGGGACAGGAAGATCCGGTCCGGACGCAGGAAGTCGAGCGCTTCACCCGCGTCGGCGAGGACGAGTTCGGGCTGCACCTGCGCCGCGCGGAACACGTCCACCGCCATCAGCTTGAGGGACTCGCGCTTGTCGACGATTCTCACGTCCAGTTCCAGCACCGGGCTCGCGACCGCGACCTCGGGCATCCGCGCGACCACCGCATACAGGGACTCGTCGAACCCCGAGCGCTGCCCGCGGATCTCCAGGTCCGCCTGGCCCGAGAGCGTGCGCACCGCCTGCGAAAACTCGTTCACCGCCACCTGGTTGATGAGCTGGACCGCGTAGCCCAGCGCCACACCCAGCGCGATGGCCATGACCGACAGCAACGAGCGCCCCTTGTGCTCGGCGAGCGGCGCCAGCAGCAGCCGGCGGCGCAAGGAAAATGCCGTCACGCCATCTCCTTCAGACCGCGGCCCGAGAGCATGTAAATCCGGTCGGCCGTCGCTGCCGCCTGCTGCGAGTGGGTCACGAGAATCGCCGCGGCCCCCTCGCTCTTCACGCGCCTGCGCAGCAGTTCGAGCACCTGCGCGGCGCTCTCCGCGTCCAGGTTGCCCGTGGGTTCGTCGGCGAGCACGAGCCTGGGGCGATGCACCAGCGCCCTCGCGATGGCCACGCGCTGGGTCTCGCCGCCGGAGAGCTCGCGCGGCATGCTGTCCGCGAACCCGCCCAGGCCAACCGCGTCGAGCATCTGCTCGACGCGGTTGGCCATCTCCCTGTCGGGCACCCCGGTCAACATCAGCGGCAACGCGACGTTCTGCGCCACCGTCAGATAAGGCAAGACGTGAAAAGCCTGGAACACGAACCCCATGTTCCGCCTTCGGAGCAGCGTGAGCGCATCGTCGTCGAGCGCGGTGAAATCGACGCCGTCCAGCGCGACGCTGCCCGAATCGGGCCGCTCGAGCCCGGCGATCAGGTTGAGCAGCGTGGACTTGCCGCTGCCCGACTCGCCCATGACGGCAATGTACTCGCCTTGCCGGAGATCCAGGCCCACGCCGGCGAGCACGATCTTGCTGCGCGGACCGGAAAACGTCTTGCTGAGATTGCGGACTGAAAGCACTCCGCGAGATTACCGCAACAAGCGCCGGACCGTGCGTCCGGTCTCGAACGTCCTGCCCAAGTGCTGACGAGCGGACAATGAACCTGGGTCTGCCTGTGTCCGACGATTTCGGGTGCCGCCCGATAAGGTAATATAAGGTAATGGAAGTCTGTCCCGTTCCCGCATTACAATCACCGCAGGTCAACCAACGAGGAAATGCAATGCGCGTATCGCGTTCTGTGCAATGGGGTTCGCTGACCGGCATGCGAAAAGTGGAAACGCCGGAGCAGATGACCGAGGAATACCGGGCAACGCTGATCAAAATCGTCTACGCATTGGCGTCCACGGAGTTTGCCTCGGTGGAGCAGCACCAGCCCTGGATCAACCAGGCGCCGACGGCCGAAGACCGCTTCATCCAGGCGCAGATCGCGGCCGACGAGGCGCACCAGGGGTTCATCGATTGCCGCATGCTGCGCCACTTCGGCCAGGAGGGCGAGGACATGGCGGACCGGCTGCTGGCGCTGCGCATGGGCCAGCATCCGATAGCCGCATTCAACGTGCCCATGGACAGCTGGGTGGAAGTGGTCGGCTTCTGCTTCTGCATGGACCTGGTCGCGTGGTACCACCTGCGCGCCATGGAAGACTGCAGCTACGCTCCGTTGGCGCGAGAAATGACCACGATGGTAGGTGAAGAGCGTTTTCACGCCTCGTTCGGCGCGCGGCGCATCAAGGATCTGGTGCGGGATCAGCGCTATCAGGGACTGTGCAAAGCAGGTCCCGCCGAAGCCCAGAAAGCCGTCGACAAGTGGTACCCGCACGCGCTCGACACCTTCGGCTCGGCCGGTTCGAAATTCAGCGAGCTGGCGGTCGGTTACGGCATCCGCAAATGGGGCAACGAAGAACTGCGCCAGATGTGGCGCCAGGACATCGACCCGCAGATCGAGAAAATCGGTCTGGTGGTGCCGAACTCCGAAGCGGGGCGCATCATCCGGTGATCCGGGCCCCACGGCCTGCTAGTGATAGAACGACTCGAGGTAGGCTTCGTACTGGGGCCGGAGGTTCGGGACGAACAGTTCCTCCACGCCCATCCTCCGGGCGGTAAGCCCCTGCTCGTCGAGATACTGCACCAGCGCTTCCAGGGTCGGGCGGCTGCCTTCGACCGAGTAATCCCAGATT
>Ga0156231_1020_pt1 | contig 3186 bp, 3 predicted proteins | sample RifCSPlowO2_12_FD_107878 | JGI IMG/M metagenome (GOLD analysis project Ga0156231, IMG submission 107878) | Burkholderiales bacterium RIFCSPLOWO2_12_FULL_64_99
AAGCCCGCCTGGCGCTGGACGCGCTGGAGCCCGCCACAGGCACACCCGCCGCGCTGGCGAGCTTCCTGCGGAAAGATTTTGAAGGCTGGAAAAACGTGGTTCAGCGCCAGAACCTGAAGATCGACGCGTTCTGAGAACGGTTGGCAGGGGGGGAGCCCTCACGGTATCCGAGTCGGGTCTCCTCCAGCCCCACGGCACGGTAGCGAGGGCAGGCAGTGGAGGCGAGGGCGGTAGCTGGGTCGAAGTCGTCGGCGGATGCGGGTCATCCGCGAAGCGAAGCGGTCCATACATCCTCGTGAACAATCCTGACCGGACAGCCCCCCTCCCGGTACATCACGGCCTTTTCGATCTTAGTTCCAAAGCTGCCGTGCTTCCATTCCAGGCTACCCAGGCCACCCACGACAAGGTAATCAAGCTTCTTGGTCACTGACCCAACGATGCCGCCGCGCCGTTCAATGGCTTCCTCACAGGTGCGCCGGGGACCAAAGACAAAGTCACCCGTGAAGCAAAACTGTTTGCCCGTCACTTCCACTTGTTGAATGCGGTCTAACGGAAGCTCGCTCACATACCCGGCCTCCGCGACTTCATCCAAGCGCCCGCCCAACAACTGGCGCAGGGTCTCCGTGAGTTGAGCGCGTTCACTCTCCGTCACGTGCCCGTCGCTCAGAATCTCCTCGACCTGTGCATACACAAGGCTCCCCGGCCATGCAAGCGAGACCGATTCGGCATCGCGGAGCCACTTCCGCAGGAAGCCAATTTCTTGGTCATTCAAGTGCTCGTCAGCAAGCAAACCTTGAACGATTCCGACAAGTGCCGCACACGATGTCCGCAGTTCATTGCGAAATGAAGCCGCCTGCCGTTGGTAGATATTGGTCATGGCGATTACTCCTCCGTGCTGGCGAACTTGCTCGCGTCACAGGTATAGATGACGGCAACCTTGGTCTTTGCACATTGCCGCACGACCTCCGCGGTGGTGTCGATGTCAAGGGACTCACCACGGATGCCTTGGTACATCGCCAAGTAGTTGAGGGTGCCGTACTTCTCGCCCTTGATGGCTTTCTCCACGCCGCCCCGCCACGGCAGGACAACAAGTTCACCCTCGGATGCCCGCTGTGCCAGCGCCGGCTCCTCTTTCCGCTTCTCCCGCCCCCGTTCCCAACAAGCGATCAAGCCGCCATCTGCCCCTTCCCACCTCTCGGCCCACGGCAGGTCGCCCCTGTGAGGCTCAGCTATGTCTCTGTGAATGTGCATGTATTCCTCCTTGGTCCTGATGCTACTCAACAAGTCGGAGCGCGGACAAGGGGTCATGTCTCCGGGGCGCTGCGGTAAGCCGCCCACCTGTCAACAAACGAACGTCATGCCTCACCCGTTCATCGTCGGCCAGCACAGGGGCGCGGATCAGATCGGACAACACGGCGCCGACCTCGGACGTGATCGCCACCGCCAGGACGGGATTCAAGGCGCTGCGTTTGGCCTCAAAGTCGGCGCCCCATTCGGTCCGTTTCAGGGTCGCCAAGAGGCCCACTTCGGGGCGGTCGCTGGTGTTCAGCGCGATGTCGGCGCGGGTCTTGCCGTAGACCTCTGTCAGGTCCCGGGGAATGATGATGCGGACGCACCAACGGGCGCCGCGAAGGAACAGCCCGGGGGGCTTCGCCATGTCGTTTCCCTTGCTCAAGTGTTGGGGAAGTGACACAGGAAAGTGATACAGCTTGGGACGCGTAAGCCGTTGATTTGGCTTAGGTTATTGATCCGATTGCGGATTTTCTGAATAAGGTGACGAGCCTTGACCCCGGCACTGGATTCACAGTTAGGGCTGCTTGGTTCCCCACCTGACCCGGTTGGCCGCTTCACCATGCGGGAAGGCCCGTCGGGGTCGATTGTAGGCGATGGCGAGCGGGTCTGCCGGGGTGGGGGCGCCGCTTAGAATCGAAGCCATGTCCTATGTCGTCCTGGCCCGCAAATACCGCCCGCGCAATTTCACCGAAATGGTGGGGCAGGAGCACGTGGTCCGGGCGCTGTCCAACGCACTGACCACCCAGCGGCTGCACCACGCCTATCTGTTCACCGGCACCCGTGGCGTGGGCAAGACCACGGTCTCGCGCATCCTGGCCAAGTCGCTCAACTGCCTGGGCGCGGACGGGCAGGGCGGCATCACCGCCGAACCCTGTGGCGTGTGCCAGGCCTGCACCGACATCGACGCCGGCCGTTTCGTGGACTACACCGAACTCGATGCCGCGTCCAACCGGGGCGTGGACGAGGTGCAGGCGCTGCTGGAGCAGGCGGTCTACAAGCCGGTGCAGGGCCGCTTCAAGGTCTTCATGATCGACGAGGTCCACATGCTCACCGGGCACGCGTTCAACGCCATGCTCAAGACGCTGGAAGAGCCACCCGAGTATCTGAAATTCGTGCTGGCCACGACCGACCCCCAGAAGGTGCCGGTGACGGTGCTGTCGCGCTGCCTGCAGTTCAACCTGCGCCCCATGGCGCCCGAAACGGTGCTGGAACACCTGCGGCAGGTGCTGCAGTCCGAGAGCGTGCCGGCCGAGGCGCAGGCCTTGCGCCTGATCTCGCGCGCCGCGCGCGGCTCCATGCGCGACGCGCTCTCGCTGACCGACCAGGCCATTGCCTTTGGTGGCGGCCAGTTGCAGGAGGCCACGGTGCGCCAGATGCTGGGCGCGGTGGACCGCTCGCACGTGCTGCGGCTGATCGATGCGCTGGCGCGGGGCGACGGCGCCACCGTGGTGAACACCATTGAGACCCTGCGTGTGGATGGCCTGAACGCGGCCTCCACGCTGGAAGAAATGACCGGCGTGCTGCAGCGCATGGCGGTGCTGCAGGCGGTGCCCGAACGTGCCGGCTCGCAGGATCTGGACGACCCGGACGCGGCCGAGATCGTGCGCCTGGCGGACGATCTGCCCGCCGACGAAACCCAGCTGCTGTACAGCCTGTGCCTGCACGGCCGTGGCGAGCTGGGCCTGGCGCCCGACGAGTACGCGGCACTCACCATGGTGCTGCTGCGCCTGCTGGCGTTCAAACCCGCCAGCGCCGAAACCCGCGCACCGGCGGAAAAAAAAACACTGAAAACAGGGGTTGAGGCCCCAAACACCCCGTCCCCGCCGGCTCCTGCACCTTTCGCACGAGCCCCGCAGGCGCCAGCGGCCCCGGTGGCCGCGCCCGCCCACCCAC
>Ga0156231_1014_pt1 | contig 2589 bp, 3 predicted proteins | sample RifCSPlowO2_12_FD_107878 | JGI IMG/M metagenome (GOLD analysis project Ga0156231, IMG submission 107878) | Burkholderiales bacterium RIFCSPLOWO2_12_FULL_64_99
GCCCTGGGTTGGCGCGCTGATCAACATCGACATGGCGGTGACCAGCCGCTGGGCCGAGGAGCGGCGCATCGCATTCTCCACCTTCACCGACCTGTCGCAACGGCCCGAGGTGCGGCAACTGGTGCAGGGCGAAATCCGCCGCATCAACAAACTGCTGCCAGAAAGCTCGCGGGTGGTGCGCTTCGCCAATTTTCCGAAGGAGCTCGATCCCGACGAAGGCGAACTCACCCGCACGCGCAAGCTGCGCCGAGAGTTTCTCGAGGTGCGCTATGGAGCGCTGATTGACGGACTGTATGCAGGTGTCGCCGACATTGCCTGCGAAATAGCCGTGACCTACCAGGACGGCCGCCAAGGCGCGTTGCGCGCAGCCGTGGTGGCCACCGACATTGAAGGAACACACACCCCATGATCATCGAATTCATCAACTACACCATCAACGGCGCGCTGCTCGGCCTGCTGTATTCGCTGGTGGCAATGGGCTTTGTCGTCATCTACCGCGCCAGCAAGGTCTTCAACATGGCGATCGGCGAGATGATCGTGCTGGGCGCCTTCCTGCTGTGGTGGGCGATCCAGTCGCGCGGCATGCATCCGGCGCTGGGCATCGCCGTTGCACTGGGCATTTCGGTGCTGATCGGACTGGCGATTGAACGCCTGTTGTTCAGGCGGCTGATTGGCGAGTCGGTGTTCTCGATGATCATGGTCACCATCGGGTTGCTGATCCTGATGCGCGGACTGGTGCTGGTGATCTGGGGCCCGCAGGAGCGCCAGTTCCCCGCCATCTTTCCCCTCACGCCCATCATCCTGGGCGAGATGATCATCCCGCGCTCGCTTGCCATCGGTGGCCTCATCGCGGTGGTGGCGGCTGTGGCGCTGCACTGGTTCTTCAACCGCAGCCGCACCGGGCTGGCGATGGCGGCGGTGGCCGAGGATCACCAGATCGCTCTGGCCATGGGCATTAGCGTGCGCCGCTCCATCGCCTTCGCCTGGGCGCTAAGCGGTGTGCTGTCGGTCATCACCTCGATGGTCTACCTGAGCGGCAAGTCGCTGACATTCCTGTCCTCCGAAATCGGCTTCGCCGCCCTGCCGGTGGCCCTGCTGGCAGGGCTCGAATCCATCGGCGGCCTGCTGCTGGCGGGCATCATCGTCGGGGTCGTGCAGGGACTGACCGCCGCCTACATCGACCCGCTGATCGGTGGCAGTGCCGCTGCCGTCGTCCCCTATATCTTCATGCTGGTGGTGCTGGTTATTCGTCCGACCGGCATGTTCGGCTGGAAACGCATTGAAAGAGTCTGACCCATGGATCCATCCGGCATTTTTTCCACCAGCTATGCGCGCGACCGCGCGCTGATCCGCACGCGCGCCCAGTGGGTCACCCTGGCGCTGTTCATTGTCATTCTGCTGATCCTCCCCTGGTTCGCCTCGGAGCGTCTGGTAGCCGTAGCCAACCTGATGCTGGTCACGTCCATCGTGGTGGTCGGGCTGCAAATCACCACCGGCTACGCCGGGCAGATCAACCTGGGCCAGGCTGCCTTCATGGGGGTCGGTGCCTACGCCGCCAGTGTGGTCGAGGTCAAGGCCGGGCTGCCGTTCTGGGTGGCAGTGCCGGTTGCCGGCCTGGTGGCTGCGCTGGCCGGTTGGCTGTTCGGCATGACAGCGAAACGCATCAAGGGTTTCTACCTCGCACTGACCACCATCGCGGCCCAGTTCATCTTCCACTTCGTTGTCCTGAACCTGCCCTCATCCTGGCTCGGCGGCGTCAATGGTTTCAGCCTGGAGCCTGCGAGGCTGGGCACATTTTTGTTCAACACCGACCGTTCTCTGTATTACCTGTTTCTTGTCGTCACCATGGTGATGGTATTCGGCGCTTTCGGCATCCTGCGCAGTCGCCACGGGCGCGCCTTCGTCGCCGTGCGCGACGACGATGTGGCCGCCGGCATGATGGGCATCGACGTGGCCGGCGCCAAGTCGCGCGCCTTTGTGCTCGGCGCTTTTTACGCTGGCATCGGCGGTGCCCTGTGGGCCTACCAGGTGCGCTTCGTCTCGGTCGACCAGTTCACGCTGTTCAACTCGATCTGGTTCATTGCCATGATGATCGTCGGCGGGCTCGGTTCGATCGTCGGGGCACTGATCGGCACCGTGCTCATCCGGGGCGTCCAAGAAGTCATCACCAGTCTGGGCCCCGACCTGGTCGAGCGAATTCCCAGCCTGAGCAGCGACCTGATCTTCGCCAGCATGAATGTGTTTCTCGGCCTCATCATCACGCTGTTCCTGCTGCTTGAACCGAAAGGCCTGATGCACCGCTGGAACATCCTGAAAGCCAACTACCGGCTCTGGCCGTTTCACCACTGAGCCCGCCCGGCACAGCGAGTCGCAATTCCCCCCGCCCCTTTTCCTCACCACCACCACAACTGGAGACAAGCATGCAACGCAAAACCTTTCTGAAACTCACGACCGCCCTGGCCACTGGCCTGCTGCTGAACGCGCCCGCCCACGCGCAAACGACGACGATCAACGTGGCCGCCTTTGCCGACTTCGCCGGCCCCTACGCCAACGTCATGCCACAGATGCAAGGCGGGCGACTCGCCGTGA
>Ga0156231_1012_pt1 | contig 2136 bp, 3 predicted proteins | sample RifCSPlowO2_12_FD_107878 | JGI IMG/M metagenome (GOLD analysis project Ga0156231, IMG submission 107878) | Burkholderiales bacterium RIFCSPLOWO2_12_FULL_64_99
GAGCGCAGCGCCTCGATGAACAGCACGTCGGCGCCCGCTTCCAGGTAACGCTCGGCGCGCTCCAGCGCGCTCTCCAGGCCTTCCACGGCCACCGCGTCGGTGCGGGCGACGATCAGCGTATCGCTGCTCGCGCGCGCATCCAGCGCGGCGCGGATCTTGCCCGCCATCTCGACGGCAGGAATCAGGGTCTTGCCGTCGAGATGGCCGCAGCGTTTGGGCGAGGTCTGGTCCTCGATCTGGATCGCCAGGCCGCCCCCTGCACCATTGGCGCCGCCTGAGCGCTCGAGCAGCGTCACGGTGCGCCGCACGTTGAGCGCATTGCCGAAGCCGGTGTCGGCATCGACGATGACGGGCAGCGAGACGCGTTCGCGGATGCACCCGAGCGTGTCGGCCACCTCGGTGACGGAGACCAGTCCGATGTCCGGCCGCCCGAGCCGCGTATAGGCGATGCTCGCCCCGGACAGATAGACGGCCTCGAATCCGGCGCGCTCGGCGAGCAGCGCCGACCAGGCGTCGAATACACCCGGCGCGACGAGTATGCTTTGCTGCGCCAGTCTGGATTTCAGGCTCATAGTCTGGACTCCCCGGTTTCCCGCTGGCGGGCAAGGCGCTTTTCCAGGTGTGGCATCAGACCGCCGTCGCGCAGCATCTGCATCAGGTGGGCGGGAATCGGCTCGCAGGCGAGCGTTTGCCCCGTGGACAGGTTCTCGATGCGTCCGGCCTCCGGGTCGACCCGCACCCGGTCTCCGTCTCGAATGCGCCCGGCATCAGCGCACACCACCGCCGGCAGGCCCAGGTTGAGCGCATTTCGGTAGAACAGGCCCGCGAACGATTCTGCCACCAGGGCGGCGACGCCCAGGTGCTTCAACGCCTGCGGCGCTTGTTCGCGTGACGAGCCGGTGCCGAAATTGCGCCGTCCCACGACGACGTCCCCCGAGCGCACGCTGCCGGCGAAACCCGGTTCGACCGCCTCCAGGCAGTGGCGCGCCATCTCATCGATGCCCGACTTCATGTACTTGCCGGGTGCGAGCACATCGGTATCCACGTTGTCGCCGAACACCCAGGCGCGTCCGCTGTTCATTTGAAGAACTCCCTGGGGTCGCAGATCTTCCCGGCAATGGCCGAAGCGGCGACGGTGTAAGGCGACGCCAGATACACCTGCGAGCTCGCGGCTCCCATCCTTCCCTTGAAATTGCGCGCCGTCGAAGTAATCGCGATTTCGTTTTCGCCCAGCCGGTCATCGCCGTAGCCGGCGCAGATGCCGCAGGAGTTCGCCAGCAGTTCGGCGCCGGCATCGACGAGGATCTGCAGCGTACCCTCGCGCGCCGCGATCGCCTGGTCGTGGGCCGACGCGGGCGCGACCACGAAACGCACGTGTGCCGCGGCGCGCCGGCCTCCGAGCACGCGCGCCGCCATGCGCAGATCCTCGATCTTTGCGCCGGTGCAGGCGCCGATGTAGGCGGTGTCTATCCGGGTGCCCGCGTGGCGGCCGATCGGCGCGGCATTCGCCGGGCTGTGCGGAGCGGCAACCTGGGGTTCGAGGGTGGAGGCATCGAAGCGGTGATGCGCCAGCAGCGGTGCCCCCGGATCGCCCTGCCACGTTTCGCTGTCGGTGCCGGATGCGCCCACTGACTCCAGAAAGTCACGCGTCACCGCATCGGGTGCCACCAGGCCCGTCTGCGCGCCCACTTCCGGGGCCATGTTGCACAGGGTCATGCGCTCCTGCATCGGCAGCGCGGATATCGCGTCGCCTGCGTACTGGATCGCCTGGTATTGCCCGCCGTCCAGGCCGAGCCTGCCGCACAGCAGGAGCATCATGTCCTTGGCCGACACCGCGGGCCCGAGCTTGCCGCTCCATTCGACCAGTATGGTGTGCGGCACCTTGAGCCAGATCTCGCCGGTCACCAGTACGCCGAGCATTTCGGTCGCGCCGACGCCGAACATGTATGCCCCGAATGCGCCGCCCGTCGGCGAATGGCTGTCGCCGCCGACCGCGAACATGCCGGGCCGCAGGTAGCCCTTTTGCGGCAGCACCACGTGGCAGATGCCCACGCCGTCGTGGAACCGCGTCACGCCGGCCTCTTTCACCCATTCGCGCGCGATGTGGATGATGCGGCGGCTTTCATCGTCGTTGGC